>Ga0310690_10000496_pt1 | contig 83303 bp, 65 predicted proteins | sample AusTroGonzalo_MG_2_FD_207661 | JGI IMG/M metagenome (GOLD analysis project Ga0310690, IMG submission 207661) | Bovine rumen microbial communities from tropical cattle in Woodstock, Queensland, Australia - Gonzalo_04 (v2) (version 2) | ecosystem: Host-associated > Mammals > Digestive system >...
TCTCCAACGCCTCGCCGGATTTGATCAGTACGCCGCGTTTTGCAGCCTGTCCGATGGCAGCCATGATGGACGTCGGCGTCGCCAACGCCAGAGCGCATGGGCAGAACACCACAAGCACAGTCACAGCCCGCGTCACGTCTCGTGGAACGCCGCTTCCTTGTCGGGGAACGCATGAAATCCGTTCAAAGACAAAACGAGGTCGAAGCTTTCATCCGCGAACGGCAGCGCGCCCACGTCTCCCTGCATGAATGACACGTTGTTCAACTTCATTTCCTCCGCTCGCTTCCTGGCGTTCTCCATCATGTCCACGGAATAATCGAGACAGGTGACGGACGCTTTCGGCAGGCTCCGGTACAAAGGCATCGTCAGGACGCCCGTTCCGACCGGGACTTCCAGCAGGTTCCCCGCGAAATCCTCCGGCACGGACGACAGCGCGTCGTTTACCCACTTCGCCGCGAGTTCTCTGTTCAACCCCCACACCACGGAATCCACAAGCTTCCCGATCAAAGTCGAACGCGTGATGATGCCGTCGTAGAAATCGGCGCTGTTTCCGAGTTTCCGGTAGGACGCCCTGATCTCATCGTGTCTTGTCATAAGTTCATTTCCTCCTCAGGAAAACAACGTGCATATCCATGCGATCCCGGCAGAAACAGGCAGAAACGCCAGCAGATGCAGCAGATGGGATCGCCAGTTGAAACCGAACTGGTGCGGTCCGACCAAGCCGGAGACTTCCGGGTAGTAGTGCGGAAAGAACCGCGAGTGGCAGAGCAGGAACCAGTCGAAGAACAGCACGTCGAACGCTTTCAGCGAGACCAGCATGAACAGGAACCGGAAGAAGAACTGCCGGACGGAAAAGCCGTTTCGCACACCGTCCCATCCGCCGCAGATGATCGTGCCGACAAACAGGAGTACGGCGAACACCAGCAGGCACCAGCCCAGAACGTGTGCTACGGGAAATCGTTCCGCCTTCGGCTGAACGACCGCCTGAATATCCTTCGGTGCCGAGGTGAACAGCCGTTTATCCTGGACCAGCGCAACAGCGGCATAGAGCATCAGGAAGAGCGATGCCATCATGACGAGGGAAAGCACAATGGTCAGAAGCATGGTTTTGAACTCCTGAACTACGGTCGCCTGCTTATGATCGTGGCGTAGGAAGGTTTCTTGTGATGTGTCTCCACATCGAAAAAGCCCGCCTGTTCCAGAAACGCCTTCAACTGCTCCGGCGAATACGTCGTCATGCCGTCGACGACTCGCGTCCATACACAATCCGCAGATGCAACTTCGAGGAGGATGGCGAACAGCCCGCCCGGTTTTAGTACCCGTTTTACCTCTTCGAAGCAGCGAGGCAGCTCCGGCCAGAAATAGACCGTTTCCACCGCCGTCACCAAATCAAACGTGCAGTCAGCATAGGGAAGCTCCGTTGCAGATGCTTTCTGTACGAATACGCGACTGCCGAGCAGATCGGCATTCACCTTGCGCGCTTTCGCCACACTTTCGTCGGAGATGTCAATGCCATGCACGATCGCACACTTGCTCCGTCCGAGCAAACGCTTCAGTGTCTGTCCGCCCCCACAGCCCACGTCGAGGATCGTCCATCCGTCCTGGAACGGAACATATCCCAGCCCCCAATTTGTCAGCGGGCCATGCCAGGAGTTCATCATTGAGAGCATCATGCGCCCCATCACGCCGCGCGGATGAGCACAGTTCGAGAATAGTCTGCTCAGCAGACTGGTTTTGCGCCGTTTTTCCGGCTTGTTTGCGGTTTCCATTGTGTTATTCTCCCATTTTTAGCCGACTGTCAGTGCATTCCCACACCCCGCGGCATCATTTTTGTCGCAAATAATATAGCATCAAATCCCCTTAAAAACAACCAGTAAGCACTTGGAATCCCCTTTTTTCTGCGCCCGAGGATGCCTTCGCCCTCGCCCTCTCCTCGAAGCCAGCGATGGTTCCGGGGGCTTGATCATTATGCGGCATAATCCTTCTCTGGCAGCCCTAGGAACTTCCTCTGCTCGTTCCAGTCGACGGGCAGACGGTGGGAGAAGATTTTTTTGACGGAGAAGTTGAACGCAGGCGGGTCACTCATGATCTCCTCGACAATGTCCGGCGCGAGGTTGACCAGGCTCAAAGTTTTGTAGAAGAGGGAACGGTCCATCGATTCTTCTTTGGCAATCGCCACAGATGACTTCGACGGATTCTGCTCACACTTGTCAAGAAGATGGAAGCCCAGAACGAGCCGCCGCTGAAGCGGAGCAAGACGCGGCCATTCGGTCTTTGGCGTTTCGGGAAGCCTGTCCAACATGACCAAGTTGCTTTCCCGGCGAATGTAAATGGGGATGGTGACTTCGATGTTGCCGTTGACAAGTTTCTCTGCTGTGCGTGAATTCATAGCGTCAAAATCGGCCGCAACCTTATCTACGCAAAGGTCCTCGAAGTCCTCAACGACGGATTCAGGGTATGCAGCGTCGCCAAGAACAAAGAGTTCCATGTGACACCCAGTCGCATTGCGTTCGATGAGGGAGAGGCTGAACAATCTGCTCCCGCCAACGCCGAACCGCAGAACGAGACCGAACAGGAAGCAGCAGAACCGGAAGCGAACGAGCAAGAACCTGCAGAACCGAAAGTAGCCACGCAGACAGAGTCAGAGTCCGTAGAGGAACAGGCCGGGACTGTCGAGGATTCCGAAGAACCCGAAGCCGCCGAGCAGAATGCCGATGCCGAGCAAACCGACGCAGGCGAAGCCGCTACCGTCGAGGTCGTCCCAGAAGACGAAGCTGCGGAGTTCATTTCCAGCGGCGAGGACGAAGAAGACGAGTACGTCATCAACCCCGCCCACGAATCTGACAAGCCCGTCAAGCGCATGTCCCTGCTTGATGCGGCCGTCATCGTCCTCAAGACTGCCGGACCCGAACATCCGATGAACTGCAAGGAAATCCTCGAAGCCATCCTCGACCGTCATCTCTGGCCACTGACCGACTGCAAGACGCCGGAACAAACTCTCTACGGGAGGATCTTCCGCGAGACCAACGCGAAGGAGCATCCCCGCATCAAGAAGAGCGACGTCAAGGGCAAGTTCGTGATCGCGGAGTGATAGCTGCCCGCAGGTCAGGAAAACATCTCTGCAAACAAAACACCGTCCTCCTGCTGCAGTCTCGCAGCAAAGAGGGCGGTGTTTCTTGTTGTAATCTAGTTAGTTTTATTTTGCAGGGAACATCCAAAAATAGGCAACGATACTGATGATTACCAATAGGATGCACAAAGCGATGCAGAGAATGGTATCCCAGTGTTCCGTCAGGTATTTCTTCATAGCAATTAACTCCTTCGAAAGAGTATGTGAACATTAGCTATCCCGATAACAGACATGCGCGATGAAACAGCATCTGCGCGATGTATGAATCAGAATAGATAAGGAACGAGAACGCTCAAACAGAGCTGAATCTGGAGATGATCAGGCTATGGCTGGGCCAGCTCTCGAAGGAAGGCAATTCCGAAGATAGATCCGAATCAGGAATAATGCCTGGTTTGCTGAATTGATGCAATCCAGACAAATGGGTACAGATTCCTGTGACTTAGACGAATCTGAATAGGGTTCGTTTGTTTGAAGACGGCGAGCGTGGGTAGGAGATGAACGTCCGCCGCGCATTTGCAGTTGAACCCCGCTTCCAGCACCATCGTACATTGCCGCGATGTTTCCAGTACGTTCTGCGGCAGATTGAATGCTTCGGGGTAAGGGGGTATCGGACTCTGTCCAAAAGGAAGATTCAACGGGAGGATTTGATACTCCGTGATTGGTTTTATTCCTTGGTGTTTCACGATACTAGACATTGTTCCGTGAGAACTTTCAAGCAATATTTAGGGAAAAATTAGGGAAAAACACTGTTTTTCGACAGATTTTCTGCTTATTACGTACGGTTTTGTAAACCGTCGGTCCTCGGTTCGAATCCGAGAGCCGGCTCCAATTTTAAACTCATATCACCCTGTTTCACGTTTTTTTGGCACGCTGTGAAACATGGTGTTTTTTTGTGATTTTCGAGCGTAAATCCACAAAAATATCCACAACAATCCATATGAGCAGTGCAACTGCCTGTCCTCATGTCCCATGTGCTCGGTGAATGTTTTCAAGAGAAAGCTCCATTCGATTTGATTTTCAGGCTGGATCGTGGTATATTTGAGTGATAAATGATTGTCGGCATACGACAATATCAACAAGAAAGGTTTCTCCCATGAAAAGCGTAATTCTCCTGACGGCAGTTGCCGTTTTTGCCGTAGCGATCTTTGTTGTCGCCTGTTCCAAGTCGAAAAATGAAACTCCTTCGAATCCATCATCCGAGAAGTTCGTCGACGTTGATGATGATGACAACGGCAATACCATTCATGTTCTTCCTGGCGAAACCATCCGCATCAGGCTCCGGTCCAACCCGTCCACTGGGTTCTCCTGGGCATTGGGACCGGTCGAAGAAGGGATGCTCGAAACCAGCGGCGAAAGCGAATTCGAAGCCAATCCCCACCGGGAGGGTGAAGCCGGGTACGGCGGATGCGAGATCTGGAAGTTCAAAGCAGAACAAGCCGGGGAAACCGAAATCTCGCTCTACTATGCCCGGTCATGGGAAGACAAAGACCCGGCAAAGACATTCAAGCTGCATGTTGTCATAGGCGCCGCTTCTCCTCAGGCTGCCGCTGGAGACAAGTTCAGTCTCACAGAGGCGGACAATGGCAAAAAGATCGAAGTGCATACCGGAGACATCATCCGTATCACGCTCGAATCCAATATTACGACCGGGTACAGCTGGGAGAACGCCGACAAAGTCGACAAGGACGTCCTCACGCTTGACGCAAACGACTATGTATCCGATCCGAATCCCGAGGAACTTGATGGCGTCGGAGGCAATACCGTCATCGTTTACCGCGCTCTGAGGCCGGGCAAGGCGAAAATCGACCTCGTCTATTTGCAGTCCTGGGAACCATCCGAGTTCGATCAAAAATACAGTGTGACGGTAGAGGTCTCCGACTGACCGTAACCCTCACACCTCCATCCGTAAAAAAACAGGAAACCAACTTTCATTTCACACTTGATCAAGTTCAGGTCCTTTCTGTGCGCACTTCACATTTTCTTCCCGTTTTCCCTTGATTTTGGTTCCTGACAAGGTTATATTAATGCGTTGAAAGAAAAGCCTTGTTTTCTTTCGCAGATTACCCCCCCAAAAAAACACCCCCACCATCACTACTCAAACGGAGGTTTCCATGAAACCGTCAATGAAAGCTCTATCCTTTGCATGTTTCATGTTTGCGGCGGCTCTCGCCGCGGCGGATTTCCACGACTGGGCGCCCACCCCGCCGATGGGCTGGAACAGCTTCGACTGTTTCGGCCTCAGCCTGACCGAAGCCCAGGCGAAAGAACAGGCGGAAGCCCAGGTCAAGCTCCTCAAGCCGTTCGGCTGGGACGTCTTCGTCATCGACCATCAGTGGTACAATGAAAACCAGAAGGGGTTCCAGAGCGACGCGCGCCACGTTTTCGAGATGGATGAATACGGTCGTTTCATCCCCGCGCCGGGACGTTTCCCGTCCTCCAAAGACGGCAAGGGGTTGAAGCCGCTTGCCGACTACATGCACGAACGCGGCCTGAAGATCGGAGTGCACCTGATGCGCGGCATCCCGCGCCAGGCCGTCCGCGAGAATACCAAGGTCAAGGGCACGAACTACCGCGCCCAGGACATCGTGAACATGCGCAGTACCTGCCCGTGGAACCAGGACATGTACGGCGTTGACATGAGCAAGCCCGGCGCCCAGGAATATTACGATTCGCTTTTCGAGCAGTTCGCCGAGTGGGGCCTCGACTTCATCAAGATCGACGACCTCTCCCGCCCCTACGCCACCGCCGAGATCGAAGCCATCCGCAAGGCAATCGACAAGTGCGGCCGCCCGATCATCCTCAGCCTTTCCCCCGGCGACACGCCCATCCAGAACGGCAGGCATGCCGACGAGCACGCGAACATGTGGCGCGTGTCAGACGACTTCTGGGACCGCTGGGATCCGCTGTACGGGATGTTCGGCCGCCTGCACCGCTGGGAACCCTACCGCATCAAGGGGTCCTGGCCGGACGCCGACATGTTGCCGTTCGGCATCATCCAGTTCAACCGCAAGACCAATTTCACGCAGGACGAGCAGCGCCTCTGCTTCACGCTGTGGTCCATCGCGCGTTCCCCGCTCATCCTCGGCGCGGACATGACCAAGCTCGACGACTGGACCCTGAAGCTCCTCACGAACAAGGAAGTCATCGAGATCAACCAGAACAGCGAGAACAACCGCCAGCTTTCCCAGAAAGGCGACCTCTTCGTGTGGACCGCCGACGTCCCGGGAAGCAAGGACAAGTACGTGGCGCTCTTCAACGCCTCCACGCCTGGCAAGCATAACGTCGACTACCTGAAAGCGAAACACCGCAGCATCCTGATCGGCGGCTCCGGCGAGCGAGAGGCTGTCATCAAGGCTGACATCGGCGGTTCGAAATCGTTTGCGCTTGCCGTGACCGACGGCGGCGACGGCATCAACTACGATCACGCCGCATGGCTGGAGCCGGTTCTTTCCGGTCCCGCCGGCACGAAAAAGCTCACCGAGCTCAGATGGAAGAGCGCGACGCAGGGCTGGGGCAACACCCGCATCGGCCAGACCACCGACGGTCGCCAGATCGACGGCATCGGCACGCATGCCGCCTCGCTCATCATCTACGACCGCCCGGAAGGCTACGACACGATTTCCGCGCGCGGCGTCCTGGCTGACGGTACCGAGCGGCAGGGCGGCACGATCGAATTCCTCATCCTGACCGACGAGGCGTTCGACACGGAAGTCAAGGACGAGGCGGAAGTTTCCGTGGATTTCTCCGAACTCGGCATCGGCAAGCGCGCCCGCGTCCGGGACCTCTGGGCGGGGCAGGACCTCGGCACGTTCGACGGCTCGTTCTCGCGCGTGCTTAAATGCCATTCCGCCGGAGTTTACCGTGTGACCCCGGTCGACTGAGCTTTCCCGAACACGCCTTTTTACGGGCGACCCCCTCCGGATCAGGAGCGGGTCGCCTGTTTTTTGACAGAAACCATGCAAATCGGCCAGTACGGAAGAATCGCGAACAATCCCATCTTTCTCTGCAAAATCCACGCAAATAAAAAAGAACCGGTCTTCCCCGGCGGCGGCATGCGTTCCACTTTTTTCATCTTTTTCGGTTTTTTATGGGATATCTGCGGGTTTTTTCGGTCCGAACGACCTTGCAGAAATCAAGATTCGGGGTATATTATTTAATGTGAAAAAGCCTCGACAACCATCGAACGCACGATCGCGGAACAACGGACATTTCCAACAGGCAGGAAACAGGAACGGTTTCCTGAAACGAGCTCAGGTTTGACCGCGGCGGAGAACGGACCATCCAGCATGACACCAGACACCGAAATCGAACAGGACGACCTTCTGAAGCAGGCAAGCTCGAACGCCGCCCGCGCAGCATATAACGAAAACAGCATCCAGACCCTCGATGCCCTCGCCCACATCCGGCAGCGTCCCGGCATGTATATCGGCCGCATGGGCGACGGCTCGCATCCCGACGACGGCATCTACGTGATGTTCAAGGAAGTCGTGGACAACGCCGTCGACGAATACATCATGGGCTTCGGGCGGCGCATCGACATCTCGTCCGACCAGGGGTCTTTCACCGTGCGCGACTACGGGCGCGGCATCCCGCTCGGCAAGCTCGTGGATTGCGTGTCGAAGATCAACACCGGCGGCAAGTTCAACAAGGACGGCTACGTCTTCTCCGTCGGCATGAACGGCGTCGGCACGAAAGCCGTGAACGCGCTCTCCTCGCAGTTCGAAGTCACGTCCTGGCGCGACGGCAAATGCCGGACTGCGGTCTTCCGCGAAGGCATCCTCGACCACGAGGAATATCTCGACCCCGGCACCGAGCACTCCGGCACGCGCATCCGGTTCACGCCCGACCCGAAGCTCTTCCCGAACTACGAAATCCGCCCGGCCGAGGTCGAAAACCGCCTTTGGATGTACGCGTACCTGAACAGCGGGCTTTCGCTCTATCTGAACGGGCAGCGGTACTATTCGCGGAACGGGCTGCTGGACCTGGTGCAGTCGAAGCTCGACGAGGGCGCGTCCCTCTACCAGCCCATCCACTACAAGGACTCCACGCTCGAATTCGCGTTCTGCCACACTGCCGACACCGGCGAGCGCTATTTCTCGTTCGTGAACGGCCAGTACACGAGCGACGGCGGCACGCACCTCTCGGCGTTCAAGGGCGGCATCACGCGCGCCATCAACGAGCATTTCAACAAGAACTTCGACCCGAAGGACATCCGCGACGGCATCCTCGGCACCATCGCCGTGAAGATACAGGAGCCCCTCTTCGAGTCCCAGACCAAAAACAAGCTCGGAAACACCGACGTCCGCGGCTGGATCGAGGGCACCGTGAAGCAGGCCGTCATCGACAGCCTGCTGAAGCATCCCGACGAGGCGGAGTTGCTCCTGGAGAAGATCCAGAAGAACGAGCAGGTCCGCCGCGAGATACAGAAAGTCCAGAAGAAAGGCGCCGCCATTTCCAAGCGCATTTCCCTGCGGAACAACAAGCTCAAGGACTGCCGCCACCATTTCGGCGACCGCTCGAAGTTCGCCGAGGACACGATGATCTTCCTGACCGAGGGCGATTCCGCAGGCTCCTCGCTCGTGACCAGCCGCGACCCGAACTACCAGGCAGTCTTCGCGCTCCGCGGCAAGCCGTTCAACTGCTTCGGAAAAAAGCTCGACGCGATTTACTCGAACGAGGAGCTTTTCTACATCATGCGGACGCTCGGGATCGAGGAGGACGTGGAGAACCTGAACTACGCCAAGGTCGTGATCGCGACCGACGCCGACGTGGACGGCCTGCACATCCGCAACCTCCTGCTTACGTTCTTCCTCCAGTATTTCGAGTCGCTCGTGATCTCCGGCCATCTTTACATCTTCGAGACGCCGCTCTTCCGCGTCCGCAACAAGGAAACGACGTACTACTGTTACTCCGAACAGGAGCGCGACGACCGCGCCGCCCAGCTCGGCAAGTCCGCCGAGATCACGCGTTTCAAGGGACTCGGCGAAATCTCCCCGAAAGAGTTCAAGCAGTTCATCGGCCCTGACATCCGCCTCGAAAAAGTCACGCTCGAAAACACCAAGGGCATCCACGAAATGCTGCGTTTCTACATGGGCAGCAACGACGAGACCCGCTGGGAACACATCCAAAACAATCTGGTCTGACCCATTATGCCGAAAAAGAACATCACGCCCCCGTCCGGACCCGATCGCGAATCCTCCGCCAACCCGCCGTCCGATACGCCCGAAACCGAATACTACGATCCCGACATGCACTATCCGCCCGAGCCGGAAGACGAGGACGACGGTTCCTCCGACGCCGCAGTGGACGCGGACCCGAACCAGCGCCTCCGGGAGATGATGGACCGCAACTTCATCGAGTATGCGTCCTATGTCATCAAGGACCGCGCCATCCCGGACGTCGACGACGGCCTGAAGCCGGTCCAGCGCCGCATCCTCTGGACGCTTTACCAGAAGGACAACGGCACGTTCCACAAAGTCGCGAACATCATCGGCGAGACCATGAAGTACCACCCGCACGGTGACGCTTCCATCGGCGACGCCCTGGTGAACCTCGCGAACAAGGAATGCTTCATCGAAAAGCAGGGGTCGTTCGGCGACATTATCCTCGGCACGTCCGCCGCCGCTCCGCGATACATCGAATGCCGCCTCTCCAAGCTCGGGCGCGACGTGCTGTTCAACAACGACATCACCACGTTCGTGGATTCCTACGACAGCCGCAACAAGGAGCCGGTCTGCCTCCCCTCGAAGATTCCCACGCTCCTGCTCATGGGCACCAACGGACTCGCCGTCGGCACGCGCACCATGATCTTCCCGCACAACTTCAACGAGCTGCTGCAGGCGCAGATTTCAATCCTGAAAGGCGAGCCGTTCCAAATCTACCCGGATTTCCCGCAGGGCGGCATCATGGACGTCTCCGAGTACCAGGATGGCCTCGGAAAGATCGTTCTGCGCGCCCGCATCGAAGCCGTAAAACACGATATCGTGATCAAGGAGATCCACGCCGCGACCGACACGTCCAAGCTCATGGACTCCATCGAGGCAGCGGTCAACAAGTCCCGCATCAAGATTTCGTCGTTCCACGACTACACCGCCAACGACCAGGTCAACATCGAACTCTCGCTCCAGCGCGGCTACAGCCCGGAAAAGGCCATCAACGCTCTCTACACCTACACCGACTGCCAGATGAGCGTGTCCTGCACCTACATGGTCATCTGCGACAACCGGCCCGTCCGAATGAGCGCCAGCGACATCCTGCGCCGCAATACGCAGAAGCTCGTCCAGTACCTCACGTGGGAACTCCAGCTTGCCGCCGCCAAGTGCATCGACAGGATTCTCGGCCGCACCCTCGCGCAGATCTTCATTGAGGAGAAGATATACAAGAAGATCGAGACCTGCAAGTCCAAGGAAGCCATGTTCGAAGCCGTCCGCACCGGGCTTGAGCAGTTCAAGGACGAATGGCTTCCGCTCGTGCAGGCGCTCTACGGCGCGATCGAAGCCGGGCCGCACATCACGCCTCCCTTGCCCGCCGAGGCCGCGCGTATCGCCCAGCTGGCGCAGGGCGTGATCCCCGACTCCGAGATCGAACGCCTGGTGGAGATACCCATCCGCAGGATTGCCGCATTTGAAGTCGATAAGAATCGCGAGGAGATCGCCGCGTTGCAGAAAGACCTGCGCGAAGCGGAGAAAAACCTCAAGCATATCAAGCAGTATACCATCAAATACATCGAGGGACTGCTCGAAAAATACGGCCATCTCTTCCCTCGCCGCACCGAAATCCGCCTCGAGCCGTTTGCCAAGATCGACAAGAGTGTGGCCGCCCTCACGAACATCCGTGTCGGCTGGGACAAGAAGAACTGCTACATCGGCACGTCCGTGAAGAGCGACGACTATGTGCTGTGCAACGAGTTCGACCATCTGCTCTGCGTGGAGCGGTCCGGCGACTTCAAAGTCATCGGCATCCCCGACAAGATCTTCATCGACCGCCTGTTCGAGTTCCGCCGCTACGACAAGAATACCGTGTTCGGCGTCGTTTACTCCGAGAAGAAGACCGGGCGCGCGTTCTTCAAGCGCACCCGCATCGCGCAGTTCATCAAGGACCGCGAATACCGCATCGTCCCCGAGGGCTGCCGCCTGGAGCTCATCACGCCGCGTCCGAACGCCATCTATGAGATCAAGGTCGACACGCCCATCAAAGCCAAGCAGATTCAGCAGATTTCCCTGATGGACGCTCCCGAACGCTCCCCCAAGGCCGGCGGCATCCTGATCTCCCCGCGCAAACTCCTGAAGATCACGTTCGTGCGCCTGCTGGACGAAACCGACGCCGCGCCGGAGCCCGAACTCGTTGATGTTCCTGCGGAAGAAGAAGGCGGCAATCTTGAAAACGGCGGAAATGAGGGAGAAAACAATGGAAGCGGCGGCGGCTCCGCGCCGGAGACGCCCCCGGTCGAAGAGGCAAAGCCCGCGCCCAAGAATCCGCCTGAACCGACGCCTGTTGCGCCCGAACAGCACGAGGAGCCCGCGGCGCCGGAGACGCCTGCTTCAGAACCGGAAACGAAACAAGCCAAGCGCCGCAGCCGTCCGGCGAAGAGCGCATCCGAGGCGAAATCTTCATCTTCTGCGCCCGCTCCTGCGAAAGAAAAGCCCGCGCCGAAGACGGTTCCGAAAGTCGTGCCCGCCAAGCCTCAGCCCGCGCCGAAGACGACCGAAGCGGAAATGCCTCAGCCCGCGCCGAAGATGACCGAGATTGAGAAGCCTCAGCCTGCGCCGGTGCCGGAGACTCCGGAAAAAGCGGAACCCGCTCCTGCGGAACCTGCCCTTGAACCGGAGCAAAAGGATGAAACGCAGCCTCAGCCTCAAAAGCCCTCCGAACCGGAGCGCGAAGAGGATTTGTGGGACGTTCAGCCCGACCTCGGATTCTAAATCGTATTCCTCATTTTCACCAGACAAAACGCCGGACAGCTGACGATTCAGTTGCCCGGCGATTCTTGTCTGGGACGCCTGCTTGGTTCAGCAGATGTTCCCGAGGTAGACGTTCGGGAAGCCGCGGCTTTTCGCATGCGCCTGGATGCTGTCGAGCAGGGAGCGGGGCGTGCGCGGGCTGTCGTGGTACAGGTACGCCGGATGGTAGGCGGTGAAATGCACGGGCGTGTCGATGCCGAGCCCGTCGCGGACCCAGTCCAGGAAGCCGTCGATCTGTTCCGGGGAGTCGTTTTTGCCGGGGATCACGAGGTTGGTGAGCTCCAGGTGGCCGCCGCAGACTTTCTTGAAGAATTCGCAGGAATGCTTGACCGGCTCCAGTTCGCCGGAGCACATGGTCGGGTAGAAGTCGCCGAATCCCTTCACGTCGATGTTCGCCGCGTCGAAGAGCGGGAAGACATCCTGCATGCACTCGTCGGAGAAATAGCCGTTGGAGACCAGGATCGTGCTGATCTTCTCGCGGCGGGCGAGAATCGCGCAGTCGCGCACATACTCCGCCCAGACGGCGGGCTCGTTGAACGTGAACGCCACGCATTCGCTGCCGTGGCGGCGGATGAGCTCGATCAGCTCCTCCGGCGAATAGTACCGGTAGGCGGCATGCGGATTGAATTTTTCGCGGGAGAGATGGCAGTTCTGGCAGAAGACGCATTTGAGGTTGCATCCGTAGGTCCCGACGGAAAACGCCTGGGTGCCGGGTCGGAAATGCCGGAGCGGCTTCTTTTCGATGGGGTCGATCTGAAGCGCGCAGGGGTAGCCGTACGCCATGGAGAATATTCTGCCGCCGCGGTTGAGGCGGACGCCGCAGAATCCGGTGCGGCCCTCGGGGATGAGGCAGTGGCGGGGGCAGACCAGGCAGCGCGCGAATCCGCCGCTTTCGGGTTGTTGCCAGCAGGCGGGGTAAAGTCTGTGTTCACGGTCCATAGCGGAAGTCCTTCTTTCGGATGGGGGGCGGATGAAGTTGAACGGTATCGGTCGTTGAGCGTATTCGAAAGCCGGGATCAGTTCCCGGCATTGTCTTTCGGCAGGGATTTCTGCGCTTCGTGGAGTTCGGCGATGGCTGCCTGGATGCCCTCGCGTGCGCGGAAGACGGCGGTCCCGGCGACGATGACGTTTACGCCCGCCGCCGCGGCTTCGCAGACGTTGTCGCGCGTGATGCCTCCGTCGATCTCAATGTGGGCGTGGCTGCCGATCCGGCGGATCATCTTGTAGATTTCGGTCGCCTTCTTCAGCATTTCCGGCTGGAATGCCTGCCCGCCGAAGCCAGGCTCCACCGACATCACCAGCACCATGTCGATTTCCGGCAGGACCGCCTCGATCGCCGATGCGGGCGTGCCCGGCTTGAGCGTGATCCCGGCGGAGCATCCCTGTTCGTGGATCTGCCGGATCACGGCATGCGGGTCGCATTCGCTCTCGATGTGGAACGTGATGTGGTCTGCGCCGGCCTTGGCGAACGGCTCGACGTAGCGTTCGGGATGGACCAGCATCAGGTGCACGTCGAACGGCAGGATGGTGTATTTGCGCATGGACGCCACGACCGGAGGCCCGAACGTGATGTTCGGGACGAAATGGCCGTCCATGATGTCCAGGTGGATCATGTCCGCCTCGGCCTGTTCCGCTGCTTCGAGTTCGCTTGCGAGGCAGGCGAAATTGCATGCCAGGACCGACGGCGAAACGAGCAGGCGGTTGTTCTTGAACTCACTTAACGGATGTTTGATCGTCATGGGAGGATTCTTTCTCTTGTGGTGCGGTAGGCGGCGGATACGGGCCGCGTCCATAGTCGAGCCAGCGCCTGTGCGACCAGAGCCATTGCTCCGGATAGCGCCGGATCTGCTCTTCGATCATGTCCGTGTAGAGCTGGGCGACGGCGCGGATGTCCGCCTCCGTGTTGCCTGTCGGCTGATAGTCGGGCATCCTGGCGCAGTGGAACGTGAAATGGAAATCGTCGTCGTCGCGGATCAGGTACGGCATCGCGATGGCCGTGTGCGTGCGGAGATACAGCCACGCCGGAGTCTTCTGCGCCATGGCGGGGTGGCCGAAGAACGTGACCTCGACGCCTTCCCGCGGGACAGCGTGCTGGTCGGACACGATCGTCACATTCTCCCCCGCCTTGTTCGCCTGGATCAGCGGACGGACGCCGAGCTCCTTGGAAAAGCTCCGGTGCAGGAAACGGCAGCGGTGGGCGTAGACATAGCGCCCGATCTTCGGATTTTCCAGCGGACGCATGATGCTCGTCATGCGCTGTTTGGTGATGTAGCTGTGAAGCCCGCCGGCGAGCTCCCAATTGCCGAAATGAGCGGTCGTCAGGATGATCTGGGGCGCGGTGGCGGGATTCATGAATTCCTGCGTCAGCGGGTCGTCCGCGATGCGGATGTGTTCGCTGAAGTTGTTCTTGTTCACGATCTGGTCGAACTTCACCGTTTCGACATACACCTTGGCGAAGTGCTTCAGGCTCGCCAGCGCCAGTTTGTCCGCTTCCTCCCGGGTTTTCAGAAAGCCCGAATGCAGGATCAGCTTCGGCGTGCGGGGACCGTGCCGCTTGTTGAAGTGGCGCACGCACCAGGCGATGAAATTCAGCATGCCGTATGCAGCATGCAGGGGCAGGAGCCGGACCAGCGTGGTCACGCACACGAAAACCCCGTACTCGAAATTGATGGCGAGCGCGGATTTCTTTTTCTTCTTTTTCTTGTTCGTGTTCACGGCGGGGGACCTCTGCGGGACTGCATACAAACAACATGCGAAACATTAATATACACCGCACATGCGGAAAATGAAAACGCTTTTGCCGAAAAACCATGTTTTTGCCCGACAAAAAAACGGGAGGGACCGCATATGCCGTCCACTCCCGCCTGTTCGCGCCGGTCCGTGCGGCGTCCGGATGCGGTTCCCGGAATCCCCCGCACGGGGGCGTTATTTCATTTCGTGCCGGTCTTATCCCCGGCGTGATCCGCATGCTCGCGGTCCCATTCCTCCAGCTTGCGTTCCGCAAATGCGCGTCCGCCGAGCCCGAATGCAATGGCGAATGCGGCGGCAAAAGCGCCGAGCACGATCCCGAACGCCAGAAGCGCCGCGGACCCGCCTATCCCGGCGGTGGTCAGCGCCGCCACGCCGGCGAAGAACAGCACGGCGATGCGGACGGCGAAGAGGAATATCTGCGATCCCACGCCTTTGCGCTGCACGCAGTCGGCGGCGGCGTTCGCCAGCATCATGCCGACCAGGAAGACCACTGCGCCCAGCACGAGACGTCCGGCGAACGGCAGGAAAGAGCGCACGAGCCCGGCTGTCTCTTCCAGCTGAAGGATCTCCAGCGCGGCGATCGCGGCGAAGACCAGGATGCCTGCGAAAAGCAGTTTGCCGGCGATGTTCGAGGGATTCATGGGTTTCTCCGCTTTCCAGCCGAGTTCGCCGATGCGGCGGTCGAATCCGGCGTCAGCCAGCAGGCGCGTGACAAGCCGGGCGACGAGCGCGCCGACTGCGAACGCCACGAAGATCACGATGGCGGCGGCAGCCAGATTGCCCGCGGAGTTCAGCATCCGGGTGAAGAGATTCGAGACGGAGTCCGTCAGCGCGTCGATTCCGAGTGCGGAAAGCGCGGCCGCGGACACGGGTACCACGATGACGATGAATACCAACACGCCGCAGATGCGCGCGAGGGTGTCGCGGGAGAAGAGCTTGCCGCCCGCCTCTTCCGCATCGCCCAGTCCGCCGGACGCCAGGATGAGGCGTTCCACGAGCTTGCGCAAAACCGTGGCGAGGAAAAGCCCCGCGGCGGCGATCAGCACGGCGGCGAAGATGCGCGGCAGATAGCGCATCACGTCGGCGGTCATCGCCTCGAACGGGCGTTCCAGTCCGGTGATCTCCAGTGCGCCGAGCACTGCCGGTACGAACGCCAGGATCACCAGCCAGAACAGGGTGGAGGCGACCGTGAAGCTCAGATGGCATTCCTGCCCGTGCGTGTCGACCGCACCCTCGACTTTCTCGTCCAGATGCAGGGCGTGCATCAGGAGCAGCGAGGCGTAGCGGACCGCGGCGGCCACGCCCCACGCGATCAGCGCCAGGACGCAGGCCGCGAGGAGATTCGGCAGGTAGCCGGTGATTCTGGCAATGATGTCGCGCAGGGGCGAAGCGGCGTCATGCAGGCTGAGCAGGTTCAGCGACTGCACTACGGCGATCAGGAAGACGATCCAGAAGACGATGCTCCCGGCGATCTTTTCCACGCGGACCGTCGGGACCGCGGCTTCGTCCGAGATGCACATCGTGAGGTGTTCCCCGATGCGGCACTTGCGCAGGCATTTGACCGTGAGCTTCTGCAGGATCCAGGCGATAAGCCACCCGGCGAACAGCACCAGAATGGCGAGCAGGATCCGGACGATCCCGTATTTTGCCAGCAGATCGACGATTGTGTTCCAAAGTTCTTTCATGGCGCACTCCTTTGTTTGAACGGCGTTGACGCGGTTGCTTTCCGGAATACTATACCACTGCCCGGCGAAAAATGCAACCGGCGAAACAATGCCCGGCGGAAAAGCATGAGGCGGATCGTCGGCAGGGCGCGAAAAGGGCGCCGCGGAAGCCTCCTGAGAAGAAAACCATGTATTTTTTCTTCCGTTGCATGTTATTTTTTGCCGTTTTTCACGCAAAAACGGAAAAAAAGTCTGAAAAAAGTTAAAAAGAGGCTGTTTTTCGCCTTGAAAAAACGAAACAGGGATAGTATAGTAGCACGAACGAACACGGGAGCCATGCTTTTGTTCCACGTGTCGCACCTCATAATCATGTACTAAATACAACTTGGAAAACAACAATCAAATCCTGCTCGATGCCTATATGGCCGGCAGGCAAACAAATTGCAAGGAGTAAAACCATGTCCCACAAAACTCTGAAAACGATGTTTGCGTTGCTCTGCACGCTCGTGTGCGCAGCCGGCGTCGTGAAAGCCGACCAGCCTGTCATCAGCCACGTGTATACGGCCGACCCGAACGCATTCGTGTTCAACGACCGCATTTACATCATCTGCAGCCATGACATCGCCAACCAGCGCGGCTACGACCTGTTCGACTATGAACTGGTCTCCACCGACGACCTCCAGAACTGGACTGACCACGGTTTCGTCTTCTCCGTCGGCAGAGGTGCCGGCCCCTACAACGAGGGCAAGACCGTCGCTCCGTGGGCAGGCCACTGCTACGCCCCCGGTACCGCGATCCGCGACGGCAAAGTCTACCTCTATTTCCCGGACGGCGGCTCCTCCATTGGCGTGGCCGTGGCGGACAAGCCCGAAGGCCCTTACACCGATCCGCTCGGAAAGACCCTCATCGCCGGCAACGTCTCCAACTATGCGTCCCGCTGGCTCTTCGACCCCGCCGGATTCGTCGATGACGACGGCCGCGCGTTCGTGTACTACGGCGGCAACGGCAACGACCAGGCCCGCATCATCGAACTCAACAGGGACATGATCAGCCTCCATCCGGAAGCCATTCACCTGAACGTGCCGAAGTTCTTCGAAGCCTCTTTCATGCACAAGTACAAAGGCAAATATTACTTCTCCTACAGCACGCAGTTCAGCCCCACCGCGAACATTGACTACCTGGTCAGCGATTCCCCGACCGGCCCGTTCGAATACAAGGGCACCATCCTCGACAACCCGAAGCAGAACCTCGGCAACAACAACCACGCCTCCATCATCGAGTACAAGGGCCACTGGTACATCGCGTATCACGACCGCAAACTCGCCATCGCCAGCAACCTCCGCAACAAGAGCGATTCCCGTTGCGTGAACTTCGATGAACTCTTCTACAACGATGACGGCACCATCAAGAAAGTCGTGGAAACCGAGCATGGCCCGAAGCAGCTCAAGAACTTCGACCCGATGCAGAAATGCCGCTTCGTCACCATGAACAAGTCCGGCAAGATCCTCACCGAGGAAGAAGCCAAGGAACAGCAGCTCCCCGCTCTGAAGAGCACCATGGGCCCGAACAAGGAAACCGTCCTCGCCTCCATGCAGAACAACAGCTGGATCCGCGTTTCCGGCGTCGACTTCTCCAAGAAGCCGACCGGCGGCACGCTCAAGTACAGCGCCAAGGACGACAACACCTCCATCGAAATCCGCAAGGGTGCGACCGACGGCGACCTGCTCGCCACTGTGGCGCTCCCCAACACCAACGGCGACTGGAAAGAACTCAACTTCAAGCTCGACAAGGCTGTCGACGGTGTCTTCGATTACCTTTATTTCGTGTTCAAGGTCAAAGGCGAACCCGCGACCGCGGCGCTCTTCAATGATTCCGATGTCGTGACCGTGGCTGCCGCGGGCGGCGCGCCTGCCGGCGGCTTCGGCGGCGGCTTCGGCGGCGGTCAGGGCATGGGCCAGGGCGGCCAGCGTCCTGCCGGTCAGGGCCAGGGCGGCCAGGGCGGTCAGCGTCCGCGTCGTCAGGGTCAGGGCGGCCAGGGCGGTCAGGGCGGCCAGCCCCCGCAGGGCGGTTTCGGCGGCGGCTTCGGCGGCGGCCAGCCCCCGCAGGGCGGTTTCGGCGGCGGCTTTGGCGGCGGCCAGCCTCCGCAGGGCGGTTTCGGCGGCGGCTTCGGCGGCGGTTTCGGTGGTGGCTTCGGCGGCGGCTTCGGCGGCGGTCAGCCCGGCGGCAACCAGCAGCCCGCGGCCCCCAAGCCGGTCGAAAGCACCGCGCTGCTCGACTGGTACCAGTTCAAATGATTCCTCGTTCTTTTTCATAAACCCAACATAAGGATAAACAAAAATGTCTATCTCTCTGAAATCCGTTTCCGCCATCGTGGCGGGCATCTGCCTCACCGCAGTCGCGTTCCAGGCGCAGGCCGCCGATGAACCCACCCGTCTCCGTGACGCCGCCGAAGGCCTCTTCCTGATCGGCAACGCCGCCCCGACCCGTGCGTTCAGCGACCTCTTCGCCTCCGACATCCTCGCTCAGGACTTCAACCGCCTGACCTGCGAAAATGAGATGAAGTTCGATGCCACGGAACCGCAGGAAGGCCAGTTCCGGTTCCAGCAGGGCGACACCCTCGTCGAATTCGCCCAGAAGTACAACATGAAAGTCCACGGCCACACGTTCCTCTGGCACAGCCAGACTCCGAACTGGGTCTTCCAGAACCCCAACGACGGCCGTCCGATGCGTGAAGTCGTCCTCCAGCGCCTCGAAAACCACATCCGCGCCCTCATGACGCACTGGAAAGGCAAAATCCAGAGCTGGGACGTCTGCAATGAGTGCTTCGAAGACGACGGCAGACCCCGCGGCTTCTCCCCGTGGCGCCAGAACATCGGCGATGACTACATGGAACAGGCTTTCCGCATTGCCGACAAGGTCGCCAAGGAACTCGGCGAAGAAGATGTTCTCCTGGTCTACAATGACTTCAACATGTACAAGCCCGGCAAGGTCCAGGCTGTCGTGAACATGGTCAACGACTTCAAGGCCAAGGGCGTCAGAATCGACGCCATCGGCATGCAGGCCCACTGGCAGAGCAACGACGATCCGTCCATCGAGACCATCGAAGCCGCGTTCAAGGCCTATGCCGCTACCGGCTGCAAGATCATCATCTCCGAAATGGACATCAACACCCGTAACGGCTTCCGCAACAGCGGACTCGGCCTCACCCGCGACGACAGCGTCCAGGGCAATGCCGACGCTTCCTCCGACGCTCTCGCGAAGCGCTATGCCCAGGTGTTCGACCTCTTCGTGAAGTATCACAAGGACATCTACGCGGTCACCCTCTGGGGCATCGGCGACAGCTGGTCCTGGCTCCGTGGCGGCCAGCCGCTTCTCTTCGACAACAACCTCGATCCGAAGCCCTGCTACTACTCTGTGCTCGAATCCCTGAAGAAAGGCCAGAAAGACCTCAAGAAGTAATCTGGCATTCAGGTTTTTTCCCGACGCAAGTCAACGGCGGTCTCCCTCTGCGGAGACCGCTTTTTTTTTATGAAAAAACGCGTCTTCCTCTTGAAATATGGCGTTTTTATGGCATATTATTTCAATTTGGTTTTTTGGGAATTCGTCAACGACAAAACACGGAGATACCACTATGGCGAAGCGGCAAGACATCAAGAAAATCCTCATCATCGGCTCCGGCCCGATCATCATCGGACAGGCCTGTGAATTCGATTATTCCGGCACGCAGGCTTGCAAGGCCCTGCGCAAAGCGGGCTACGAGGTCGTGCTCGTCAACTCGAACCCTGCCACGATCATGACCGACCCCGGCATGGCCGACCACACCTACATCGAACCGCTCACCGTCCAGGGCGTCGAGCGCGTGATCCAGCGCGAGCGTCCGGACGCCCTGCTGCCGAACCTCGGCGGCCAGACGGCCCTGAACCTCTCCTCCAGCCTCGCCGAAGCCGGCGTCCTCGCCAAGTACGGCGTGCAGGTGATCGGCGTCGACCTCGACGCCATCAAGCGCGGCGAAGACCGCATCGAGTTCAAGAAGACCATGGCTAAGCTCGGAGTCCCTGTCCCCGAATCCGCCCCCGCGAACTCCGTCGAGGAAGGCGAAGCCATCGCCGCCCGTATCGGCTATCCCGTCGTGCTCCGTCCCGCCTACACCATGGGCGGCACCGGCAGCGGCATCGTGTACAACGTGGAAGAGCTCCGTCAGGTCATGGCGCGCGGCCTCGCCGCCAGCCTGATCCACGAAGTCCTCGTCGAGCAGTGCGTGCTCGGCTGGGAAGAGCTCGAGCTCGAAGTTGTCCGCGATGAAAAGGGCCAGAAGATCACGGTCTGCTTCATCGAGAACGTCGACCCGATGGGCGTCCACACCGGCGACAGCTTCTGCGTCGCTCCCATGCTCACCGTCTCCAAGGAAGTCCAGGAAAAGCTCCAGGACTACTCCTACCGCATCATCGACGCCATCGGCGTTACCGGCGGCACCAACGTCCAGTTCGCGCACAACCGCGAGGACGGCCGCATCGTCGTCATCGAGATCAATCCCCGCACCTCGCGTTCCTCCGCCCTCGCCTCGAAAGCCACCGGATTCCCCATCGCCCACGTCTCCACGCTCCTCGCCACCGGCATCACGCTCGACGAGATCCCGTACTGGCGCGACGGTTCCCTTGAGAAGTACACTCCGAGCGGAGACTATGTCGTGGTGAAGTTCGCCCGCTGGGCGTTCGAGAAGTTCCCGCAGGCGAAAGACGCCCTCGGAACGCAGATGAAAGCAGTCGGCGAAGTCATGTCCATCGGCAAGAACTTCAAGGAAGCTTTCCAGAAGGCCATCCGTTCGCTCGAGATCGGCCGCAGCGGTCCGGGCCTTGATTCCAAGCTCGCCGCCCTCTCCATGGACCAGCTCCGCGAGAAGATCCGCACTCCGAACAGCAAGCGCTTCTTCATGATCTACGAATTCCTTCGCCGCGGCGGCACCGTGGACGAAGTCTTTGCGATGTCCAGCATCACCAAGTATTTCATCCAGCAGATGGCGGAACTCGCGCAGTTCGAGGGCGAACTCCAGAAGTTCAGCTTCATGTCCCTGCCGGACGACATGCTGGTCCGCGCCAAACGCGACGGATTCTCCGACAAGTACCTCGCGAAACTCTTCTCCGTCAGCGAACGCACGGTCCGCGAACGCCGCATCAAGCTCGGCGTGAACGCGGCATACTGCAAGGTCCCGGTCAGCGGCGTCGAGAACGCCTGTTACTACTACTCGACCTACCAGCCCGTCCCGGACGAGGTCGAAGTCTCCTCGAACAAGAAGATCATGATCCTCGGCGGCGGCCCGAACCGCATCGGCCAGGGCATCGAGTTCGACTACACCTGCGTCCACGCCGCATTCGCGCTGCGCGACAACGGCTACGAGTCCATCATGGTCAACTGCAACCCCGAGACCGTCTCCACCGACTACGACACCAGCGACAAGCTGTTCTTCGAGCCGCTCACCACTGAGGACGTCCTTTCCATTTACGCCAAGGAGAACCCCGTCGGCGTGATCGTGCAGTTCGGCGGCCAGACCCCGCTGAACATCGCGCAGGAGCTCAAGGACAACGGCGTGAACATCCTCGGCACCCAGCCGGAAGGCATCCGCCTGGCAGAAGACCGCGAATATTTCCGCGAACGCATGATCGCCCTGAACATCCTCCAGCCGCACAGCGCCACCAGCAAGTCGCTCGAAGAGGCCGTGAAGATCGCCAACGAGATCGGCTATCCCGTCATGGTCCGCCCGTCCTTCGTGCTCGGCGGCCGCGGCATGGAAGTCATCTACGACGAAGCCACGCTCCGCCGTTACGCCGTCGAATCCCTGCAGGTCAGCCCGGAATACCCGATGCTGATCGACCGCTTCCTCGACAACGCCATCGAGTGCGAAGTCGACGCCATCGCGGACGGAAACGAGACGTATGTGGCGGCGATCATGGAGCACGTCGAGCTCGCCGGCATCCATTCCGGCGACTCCGCCTGCACCATACCGCCGATCACCATCCCCGAGAAGCACCAGAAGACCATCGAGGAATACACCGCCAAGATCGCCAAGGACTTCAAGGTCGACGGCATCATGAACGTGCAGTACGCCATCTGCGAGGATGAAGTCTACATCATCGAGGCGAATCCGCGTGCTTCCCGCACTGTGCCCATCATCTCCAAGGTCACGGGCGTGCCGCTGGCGCGCGTCGCCACCGAGCTCATGCTCGGCAAGAAGATCGCAGACTTCAAGCTCCCGAAGACCGGCCAGACCCCGTTCGTCGCCGTCAAGGAAGCCGTCCTGCCGTTCAACATGTTCCCCGAGGTCGACCCGATCCTCGGACCGGAAATGCGCGCCACCGGCGAAGTCATGGGCGTGGCGGACAACTTCGGCACCGCGTTCTTCAAGGCCGAGGCGGCCTCCGGATGCAGCCTGCCCACCGAGGGCACCGTGCTGATCTCCGTCAGCCGCCACTACCGCAAGTACCTGCTCCCGATCGCGCAGAAGATGCACGAGCTCGGATTCGGCATCCTCGCCACCGAGGGCACCTCCGCGTTCCTCACGGAGAACGGCATCCCGAACACCGTGGTCTGCAAGCTCGGCGAAGGGCGCCCGGATATCCTCGACATGATCAAGAACAACAAGATCCAGCTCATCATCAATACGCCGATCGGACGCGAAGGCAAGGTGGACGACAGCTACATCCGCCGCAGCGCCATCCAGAACCGCATCCCGTACATGACGACCATTGCCGCCGCCCACGCTACGGCAATCGGCATCGAGGCTGTCCGCTCCAATCCCGACAAGGAACCCAAGTCCCTGCAGGAATACCACAAGTGATCGGATAGAGGGGGACCAAGGCCCATGCCCGACAGAATCTGGCTCGAAATCGACCTCGGCGCGCTGCGGCGCAACTACCGCACGCTCGCACGGGCGATTTCGCCCGCGGCGCTTTTCCCGGTGATCAAGGCCGACGCCTACAACCTGGGCGCCGGCGCGGTCGCCCGGACGCTCTGCGACTACGCCCCGACGTTCTGCGTGGCGACTCCGGCGGAAGCCCTCGAGATCATTTCCTACGGCAAGAACGTCCGTCTTCTCGGCGCGCTCCTGAACACCGAGATCGCGGACGTGGTCCACTTCGGCATGGTCCCGAGCGTCCCCTCGCTCGAAGTCGCACGCATGCTCAGCGCCGAGGCGGTCCGCCAGCGCCGCACGCTCGACGTGATGATCAAGCTCGACACCGGCATGGGCCGCCTGGGACTGCTCCCGGAGGAGGCCCCGGACGCCATCGCCGAGATCGCCGCGCTCCCGAACCTCCGCTGCACCGACATCTTCTCGCATTTCCCGGTCGGCTACAAGATCGACCACCCCATGACGCGCGAACAGCTCCGGCTCTTCCGCTACGTCCTGGACGCTGTCGCCGAACGCCATATCATGATCCCGAACGTGCATATCGCGAACAGCGACGCCGTCGGCTGTCTGCGGGAATCGGTTCAGCCGCCCTACAACTGCGCACGCGCCGGACTCTCCCTCTACGGGTTCTCCCCCGACCCGAAGCTCGCCGCGCATCTCGATCCGGTCGTCCACTGCTATTCCCACGTGATCGCCGTCCGCCGTCTGCCGAAAGGCCACAACGTCGGCTACGAATGCACCTGCACGCTTGACGAGGACACCGACATCGCCCTCATTTCCGCCGGTTACGCCGATGGCCTTCCGCTCCAGCTCTCCAACCAGGCGGAGATCCTCATCCGCGGCCGGCGCTGCCCCGTCCTCGGGCGCGTCTGCATGGACTACATGATGGTCTCCCTGGCTCCGCTCGGCGGCGAACTCCCCGAACAGGGCGAGATCGTCACGCTCATCGGCTCCGACACCGGGGAAAACGTCTCCCCCGAGGAATGGGCGAAGCTCAAGGGCACGCACGTTTACGATATCCTGTGCTCGTTCGGCGGCCGCATGGAACGCCGCTACGTCTTCCATACCTGAGCGTTCGGCATTCCGGTATTCCGGCATGTGCCGGTCTCCAAAGGCCCGCGAATGTACGGGGCACTTTCGGGAATAGGTCGTATAGGACTTATATGACCTATATTTCCTCTAACCTGCCACCGGGCATTCTCCGCCTCGTTTGAGGCGCGAATCCCACATCCCGTTTCTCCTTTTTTCGGTGAGGCTTTCCTTTCGTTTTCGTGCCTGCAGATACATTCCGGGCTGAGCCGCAGGAGCCAATAACGCCGCTTTTTTTAAAGAAAAGAAAAAAAGTGGCTTGATTTCATCCTGACTTGGCATTATAGTTACGGATGAATGCATAATCAATAACTTTTTGAACGGAAAGGCTTAACAAAATGGCGTACATCATTTCCAGCGACGAAACCAGCGGCATCATCCTCGAAAACGATACCATGACCGTGCCCGGCGGCGTGCCGAACCTGGCGGATGATGTGCTGACGGTCACGAACAATACATCCAATACCATCCTTCGTGACGGCGACGTCCTGCTCGCCAATGCCATGCCGCAGGCGGAATACATGTACGGCTGCACGCCGACCGCGGTCGGCATGATCCTCGGCTATTATGACCTCTACGGATACCGCGGCGCGGACTTCTCCGCCCTGATCGACGGCGACGTGGACCTGAAATCGCGCGGCACGGACGGAAACGCCTACAACATGGATGCGTTCGATACCGTGCTGGGGCGCGCGATCGCCACCGAGGACTACGTCTACAGGTTTTTCTCCCGGGGCGACATCGACGTCATAACGGGAAAAAAGGCAGGGTCTTACTGGACCACATCGGGCGAGGAGGAGCTGGAATACTCGTTCGTGAACGGCGGCGAAGGCCCTGAACTCAGGACCGACGTCTGGAACTGCATCGCGGATTATCTCGGGACCGGGCAGGTCTGGCGCGGAGCCGACAACCTCTCCACAACGATCAGCCAGGACATTACCCTGGAAGAGGTCCTGAACTACAACATGAACATCACGTACATCGCCGGGGATATCCAGCGCACGGTGGACTGGCGTTATACGAACATGCTGTACGGCCTGTACCTTTATGTCGAGAGCAAAGGGTATTCGCTTGACCGGGAAATCACCCGGACCCGCACGGTGGACGCTGCCGGAGGCGATTTCACGTTCGAAGACTACAAGGCGGAAATCGACGCGGGGCGTCCCGTCCTGATCTCGCTGGAGGGACACTCCATGGTCGGGTACGGCTACAATGCTGAGACGAAAGAGATCATATTCGACGACTGCTATCAGGCGGACCAGCGCATGGTCTGGGGTGAGACTTATCATTATTCCGAAATGGACCTGCCGCTTCAGAGCATCACCGTCATCGGCCTGATGGCGGACATCGGCGTGGATCTCGCCGTGTCTCCCGTCACAGCCGATTCCGGGGAATTGTTCTTCGCCGCCGATTCCGTACCTTTTGCATCCGGGGATTATTGTTATCCCGGCAGTGCGGTCACCGTGAACTTCACGGTTTCGAACCTCGGCGCGTCTTCCAGCGGAGCTTTTGCGGTATCGGTCTATGTCGACGGGATCCTGTCGACATCGATCGACATTTTGTCCCTTGAGGGAAATGCGTCCGCAAATCATACGGACATCCCGCTCGGCAGCCTCGCGCCCGGACTTCATACGGTCCGCGTAGTCGCGGATGAAGCCAATGTGATCCAGGAGCTGTCCGGCGGCAACAATGTCCTGGAACAGAAGCTGATGGTCCTGAAAGACGGCGCAAATGTCGTGACGGGGATCAGGCAGGTCGGTTCCGGGCAGGTTTCCCCGGATGATTATGTCGCGTCCGGCTGGCAGATGCATGTCCTGGACGGCGGCACGGCGTCCGGGACAGTCGTGCGCGGTATCGTGACGGATGTCGCGCCGAACGGCATGATTAGCTTTTTACCCGCGATTGTGACCGTTTCGCAGGGCGGGCTGGTCCAGGATGCCGCGGTCTATGAATACGGCCAGCTTCAGCTCGGCGGCACAGCCGAAGATATCCATGTGTTCGAAAAAGGCAGCATCGAGGTCTTTTCCGTCGGCATGCTCACCGGAAAACTGACAGTTGAAAACGGAGCCGCGGTTTCGATGAACGAGGAAGCGATCCTGAATTTCGACCTCACGCGGACCACGGCGGGTGCGGATGCGCTCGTGAACGACCTTTCCGTCATCCGGGGGACGCCGCTGTACACGCTCACGGTGGACGGCACGCAGGCAAACGGCACGTACTCGCTCGCGGAGGGCGCGGCGGACTTCGCCGGCACGATCTCCGTGGTGAACACCTCCGGCGAATCCCTCGGCACGCTCACGGTCGGCGCGACGGCGACCATCGACGGAAAGGACTATGCGCTTGTCCTGTCCGACAGCACACTGTCCGTTTCCGTCGTGAAACCCGTCGTGATCATCAGCGGGCTTGTCCTGACGGACGAAACCCGGACCGTCAACCCCGATGAAATGTATCAGGAGACGACGCTCAATTCCGGCGGCATTCTCACAGTCGGTTCGGACGGCGCGGCGGACGGCACCACGGTCAACTCCGGCGGCGAGTTCTATGTTGCTTTCGGCGGCACGGCAAACAATGTCACGGTCAATCCGGGCGGTTATCTTTCCGTCGAGGACGGCGGCACGGCGGCAGGCATCGTGGAGAACGGCGGATATGTGGAATATTATGGGGAAGAGACGAATCTTGATTTCCTCCCGAACACGATCAACGGTCTTTTGTTGGAGAAAGCTTCCGCCACAGTCCATTCCGGTACGACCGCGAACAGCGTCACGGTCAACTCCCGCGGAAGACTTGAAGTCTTCTCCGGCGGCACGGCGACCGGCACCACGGTCAGCGGTGGCGCCTTAGTCGTTTCCGGCGACGGCGTAGCGGACAGCACCACCGTCAACTCCGGCGGCTATCTCTATGTCGACTTCGGCGGCACGGCAAACAACGTCACGGTCAATCCGGGCGGTTATCTTTCCGTCGAGGACGGCGCCACGGCGTCCGGCATCGTGGAGAACGGCGGCTATGTGTGGTATTATGGGGAAGAGGCGAATCTTGAATTCCTCCCGAACACGATCAACGGACTTCTGTTGGAGAAGGCTTCCGCCACAGTCCATTCCGGCACGACCGCGAACAGCGTCACGGTCAACTCCCGCGGAAAACTCTGTATTTACGAAGGCGGCTCCGCGATGGCAATCAAGGAAAACGGCGGATACGTCTCTGTCGCAGACGGAGCGGATGTTTCGTTTGCCGCAAACAGGTTGAACGGCATGATCCTTTCCGGATCATCTGCTTCCGCGACCGTTCATTCCGGCACGACCGCGAACAGTACTTTGATCAACTCCGGCGGAAGACTTGAAGTCTTCTCCGGCGGAACGGCGGACAACACGACTGTCAGTTGCGGAGGAATAGGCCGATACAGCACGCTTTACGGAAGCACGGCACTTGAGATTGTTCTGGACGGCGGAACGGCAAACAACACCGTTCTGCAAGGCGTCGATGCAGGTCTCATCGTTTCCCGCGGCGGTGTCGCGAACAGCACCACGGTCGCCGGTTACGCCTGCGGAATGTCCGTTCTTGGGAGCGCGAACGACATCGATCTCAAATGGGGGTCTGTTGATGTTTCCAGCGGGGGGAGCGCGAACAACATCACGGTCAACGCCAATACCGGCCTTTATGTTTACTCCGGCGGCACGGCCGAGGGAATCGTGGAAAACGGCGGTTTCGTGGATGATTTCCTTCTTGGCAGAAAAGGCGGCAGCACGACGTTCGTTTCGAATACGTTCAGCGGCCTGAAACTGGGGGACAACATGTGGGCCACGGTCCATTCCGGCACGACTGCCTGCGACACGACCGTCGGTTACATGGGCTGGCTGTGCATCCTGAGCGGCGGCATCGCGAACGATACGGTCGTTCAATCGGCGTACGCGAGGAACGGCAAGGCCGGCAACTCCTGTGGCGTTCATATCTCCAGCGGCGGCACAGCTAACGGCATTACGGTCCAATCTTCCGGGTATGTCTATGTTTCCAGCGGGGGGACCGCCGTCGATGCCACGGTCCTTTCCGGCGGCACCATGGTCATTTCAAGCGGCTTCGTGAACAACCTCAAGATCGCAGACGGCGCCAGTTTGTCTGTCAACAGGGGCGCGATCACGGGGCGCGTGCTCCTGCGGGGGGCGGTTTCCGTCGTCGGAACCTGGTTCTCCTACGATCTCACGAAGACTTCTGCCGGGGAAATCGCCCTGCTCAACGATTACTCTCTGGCGGGCGGCGGATGCACCGTCATAGTCGCGGACGACCAGGCGCACGGTATCTACTCCCTTGCCGACGGAGCGGACGATTTCGAAGGAAACTTCTACATCCAGGACGCAACCGGAAAGGATCTCGCCAAAAGGAGAATCACACTCGGAGAAACGGTCGAGATCGGCGCCAAGGACCAAACCACCCCGTATACGTTCTTCCTTTCCTGCGGAGACCTGTTCCTTGCAGTCGGCTGCGATGTGCCGGACTTCATCGTCTCCAGCGAAATCGAAGTGACGGACCAGGTCATCGTGAACTCCGGAGAAATATACGACAGCGCGACCGTTTCCGGCGACGGACATATCACGGTTTCCAGCGGCGGCACTGCCACCCGGACCACGGCCGGCGACGGCGGGACCATAGTGGTCTCCGGCGGCACGGCAAAGAGGATCCAGGTCGAAACGAACGGCAGCCTGTTCGTCGCGGACGGTATCGCGCTCAACACGGTCGGCAACGGCGGCGAGATCGTCGTTTCCGGCGGCGGTTCCGCCTACAACACCCTCTGCTATGGCGGCACGGTCATGGTCTCCGGCGGCGGCGTCGCTGACGACAGCGTCGTTTCCGGCGGCAATCTCCAGCTTGCTGCAGGCGGAACCGCAAACGATGCCATCGTCTATCTCGGGGAAATGTTGATCGAAGACGGCGGCGTCGCAAACCGCGCGATGGTCTTCAACGAAGGCAGAATGCGGATTTCCGGCGGCGGCGTCGCGGACGACAGTGTCGTTTCCGGCGGCAAGCTCTTCATCTTCAGCGGCGGCACGGCAGACAACACTTTCCTGGATTCCCGCGGCTCCATGTCCATCTCCGGCGGCGCCGCCGCGAATCGCACAGACGTCATGGGCAGCATGATCCTTCGCGGCGACGATGTCGCGAAAGGTTCGGCAACTGCCACGACCATTTACGGAGCGGGACGCATGGCGATCCTTCAGAATGGCGTCGCAGACGACATAACCGTCCACGGCGTGCTGACCGTCTCCAGCGGCGGCACGGCGACTGCCGTGAAGGAAGACGGCGGTTACGTGACCATCGAGGACGGGGCGGAAGTCACGTTCGCCTCCCACACGTTCAGCGGTCGTGCGTTCTACGGCGGAAGCGCCACCGTCCATTCCGGGACGACAGCGGTCGGCATCGTCGTTTTTTCCTCCTGTAGATTTGATGTGTACAACGGCGGCATCGTCGAGAAGTCCTTGCTGGGAGTAGGCAGCAGCCGCGGCTACGAGGGCGGCGTCCTTGCCATTAACAGCGGCGGTACGGCGACCGATACCAATATCAACGGACGGGGCAGCCTGTTCGTCTCCGAGGGGGGCTCGGCGGACAGCACAAATGTCAACTCCGGCGGTTTCATGTATATCTTCGACGGCGCGGGCGCGGATCATATCGTCGTCAACGAAGGCGGAAGGGTATTTGTTCAAGGCGGCACGGCAGACAATATCATCGTCAACTCACGGGGAAACTGTTCCATCTCAGCCGGCAAGATTACGGGAAAGATGACGTTCGAAAGCGGAGCGGCGGTTTCCGCGGAAGAAGGCGGAATCATCGATTTCGACCTGACCGGAACCTCGGCGGGGGCGGAGGCGCTCGTGAACGATTTGTCGATCATTCAGGGGACGCCGCTGTATACGCTCACGGTGGACGGCACGCAGGCAAACGGCGACTACAAGCTCGCGGACGGCGCGGCGGACTTCGCCGGCACGATCTCCGTGGTGAACACTGCCGGCGAATCCCTCGGCGCTCTCACGGTCGGAGCGACAACGACCATCGACGGCACGGACTACCTGCTGGCGAACGAAAACGGCGCGCTTTCCGTCACCGTTTCCGGCAACGCTGATACGCCCGCCAAAAAGAAGTGGACCTACATAATGTACATGGCCGCGGATAGCAACCTGTGCAGACAGGCCCTTTACGACATCGTTCTCATGCAACAGGCGGTAATCGACCTGGACATAGAGATCTGCGTTCTTGTGGACAGATGCCCGACCGATCTTGATGACGGCGGCGATGCAGTGACGGTCAACGGTACATACAAATGGGATTCCGAGTGGAGCGACACCCGCGTCGGCAGGATCACACACAGTCCCGGCATGACCGTGACGGTCGACTGGGAATCCTGGGGTGAGCTCAACACCGGGTCCATAGACACGCTGAAACGGTTCGTGAACTGGGCGCAGGAGACGTCTCCCGCGGACAACTACGCCCTGGTCCTGTGGGACCACGGCGGAGAGAACGGCACGCTCTGCGTCGACCTCACGACCGATCCGAACTGGGGCGCAGTTTTCTCTGTTTCCGAAGTTGCCGACTTCCTGAAAGAAAAAGAGAATATCCCGCTCGTCTTTTTCAGCACTTGCCTTCTCGGTTCGGAAATCGTGGCGACGCAGATGACCGGCAGAACGGAAGTCATCGTGGCTTCGGAGCCCCCGTCCTATATGTCGACCTATTCCCTCAATTACTTTTTCAATACGATCACGGCGGAAATGACGCCGCAGGAAATGGCGCAGATCATGGTCCGGAACGTTGAGTCGAATCATGCAGACGACGGCTCTTTCTTTACCATGCTCTCTTCCATCGATGTCAGGGATTCCAGGCTCGGCGATGCGCTGGAAGCGTTTGCCGAGGCGGTCGCCGCGGCCGGAAACGACGCCGACAAGGCCGTCCTCATCAATGCGCTGCTTCAGGCGCCGCAGGACGGATGCCTCTATGACGGCTCCATTGTCCAGCAGTCCGACCTGGGGTTCCTGATCCGCGATGCCATGGCTGACAGCGGCTATGAAAGCACGTCCGAGGAATTCAAGAAAGCTCTTGCCGACGTGAAAGCCGCCCTGGATGCGGTCGTACTGGAATACAGGAGCGTGCCCGCCAACCGTGGAAGCGGCATTGCGTTCTGCAACACGGTCTGCACGGCCCAAATCTATGTGGGCACGGGACGTTCCGCGGAAAAAGTGGGTAGTGGCATCAAATCCTATATCACGACCTACTACAAGTCCAATCCTCTGTGGGGCGGTCTGCTGTACGATCTGTGCGCGAAGTATCTGGAGCAGGAGGCGGACAGGCTCATCCCGCCCGCCACGTTCGATGTCTCCAGCGTCGACGGGCTCGCGGAGGGCATGACCGTTGCCGTATCCGACCTCGGCTGCTTCTCCGGTCTGGGGGCGCAGTTCAATGGCATCCACGTGATCGGAGAGTCTTTCTTCAGCTTCCTCATCACCGCGGAGGACAAGTCCACGGGAAGTATCACCGTCTCCAGCGACATCGGCGCGGAGGTCATGGTTACCCTTCTCACCTCCAACGGCTCGGTCATCGCTTCGGATACCGGAAGTGTTTCGTTCGAGAATCTCCCCGCGGGCGACTATTATCTCCGGCTTCAGAGCGAAACGAACAGTGACTTCAAGATTTCTTTCTCCGCGGACTGGTGGACCGGCGTCGACCGCTTCGACTACGCCGGGAGCGGAAAAAATGAGAAGAACGCCAACGGAAACGGTTCCATCGAAACAGCGACCCAGCTGGATGACGGGTATTATTCCGGGCTGCTCACGTACAAGGGCGACACGGACTATTACCGCATCGGGAACATTTACTCGGAACAATACAGGATCGAGCTGAATGGACAAGAGGAGTGGACCGTCGCCGAATACGACGGGCACGGAGAGCTTGTCAGGACCGCCGATTTCTCGAATGGCAAATTCACATTGACGATGGCCTCCATGAATTATCTCCTCGTGGAAGGGACTGCCGACTTGGAAAAGGAAAGCGATCCGTATTCGCTCTCCGTTATCGGCATCACGAACGGTTCGACCGATGTCGTCACGCTGGACAATCTGTCCGGATCGAAGGACGAGGTTTCGTGGACACCGTCAGCCATCGCGAATCAGTACTCCATGGAATTGTCCGCGGATGGGTTCGGGAGCATAATCGAGTTTAATACGGCGGGTACGGCGGTCGATTTGCTGGGGCTTCCCGCCGGGACCTACCAGTGGCGCGTGAGAGTGAACACGGAAGAAGATAATGAGTGGTATGTCGGCGAAGAGATCGTTTCCGACAACGCAAATGATGCTCCGCAGCTCCTCCAGTCCCAAGCAGACGCCAGCGACGACCTGTTCTTTGCCACGCCGAACGGCACGTGGGGCAGCCGGTATTGCGCTCAGCATGTCGGTTCGGTCGGCGATTGGACTGGAACCGGCGAGCTGGTTTCCGCCGCCGGCAAGGGCCGCATCCAGGACCTTTTCTTCGGGTCTGCCGATCCGGGCACGCTGTTCCTCACCGATTCGGAAAACGGGGATGCCCTGTTCCTGGACGACGTTTACACCGGCCTGCCGGAAGAAATCAAGGAAAATACAGCCAGGCTGTTCAGGCTCCGGCACATCGAGGCCGGCGCCGGCGACGACATCATCGACTTGACCAGCCAGCGGTTCGCGTATACCGGCAACGCTCCGTTCATCCACGGCGGCGACGGCGACGACGTCATCTGGGCATGCTATGGCAATAACGAGCTCTTCGGCGATGCCGGAAACGACCGCATCGTCGGCGCATCCGGCAATGACGTGATCGTCGGCGGCATCGGCAATGACACCATGCACGGCGGCGGGGGCGACGACATTTTCACATTCTGCGAAAACTGGGGCACGGACACGGTGCAGCAGCTCGAATCCGGCACGGTCACGCTGTGGTTCGTCTCCGGCGACGAATCGAACTGGAACGCCGAAACGCTGACCTACGCGGACGGCAGCAACAGCGTAACGGTCTCGGGTGTCGCCGCAGAACGGATCACGCTCAAATTCGGCGAGGATGAAGATGGAGTTTTCGGAAGTCTTTACGAGGAATACGCATTCGAGGAATTCTCCACGCAAAGGATATTCCAGGCAGCCGGACAATCCGAAAACGGCATCCTCGCCAGCGTGTAAGCCGGGTTTTCCAGGATTCCTATGACACGATCAATGCCTCCGGCTCCCCGACGGCCGGGGGCATTGTTTTTTCCGCGGCGGGCTGGATTTTCTGTTGCGGCGGTGGACCGGAGCGGGCTTTGTCTCCGCTTTTTTTCGCCTTTTGCCTTGACTTTCCGGTCAGCGGGTATTACATTATTGCCGAACGGACGGAAAACCGCCTCAATTTGAGCTCGACACCCTGATTTTCAGATGCAGATATGACTGGACGCAGACAAACCCGGATACCCCAGAGGAAGACGCCGTCTCCCGGTCTTCCGGCGCAGGAACCCGCGCCGCAAATGCCCGAGACCAGCGAAGACGCGATCTTCCAGCAGCTGTACGACCCCGGATGCGTCCCGCTGACGCCTGACGAGGCGGAATCCGTCTGGCGCGAGATCGACGTGCGGCTGACGGATATCCGTTCCTGCCTCGCCCGGTTTCTTTTCGTGCTGGAGGAACATGAACGTGTCGTGGAAGCCTGCCGGACCCCGGACGCCGTGACGTCGCTGTTCGTCGAGTCCATGCTGCCGGAATCCGTGCGCGGGAACCCGTCGTCGGCGCTGCCTGCCCTGATGAAATGGAAATCGGAGATCGTGGCGTTCCGAGCCGAGCTGGCAGGGTTCTATTCCGGCGCCCAGTTCAAGAAGAAAGCCGCCCGCGCGAAGATGTGGGAGCGATCCGCCGGGCTCCTCATGCGGCATCCGGTCTCCGCGCTGAAAGTCATGGAGTGGTATCATGTGGCGTCGTCATGGTGCACGACGCCGGAATCGCCTGCCATGGACGGGCTTTTCCGCAACAGGCTCATGCCGGACCGCGCGCTGTGCCTGGAGACGTTCCGGGAGATGAAAGAGAGCTTCGGGCAGCTGGAACAGCTCCGGCAGCGCATCCTGTATTCGCATCTCCGGCTCGTGATCAGCCTCGCCCGCCAGGCATGCAACCAGCCGCAGCAGCTGATCGACGTCGTGCAGGAGGGCAATATCGGGCTCGTAAAGGCGCTGGACCGGTTCGACTACAGGCTCGGCCACAGGTTCTCCACTTACGCCACCTGGTGGATACGGCACGAGATCATGCGGGCTCTCGCCAGCCAGTCGCGCGTGATCCGCATCCCGCGCCACATGCTGTCGACCATTTCGCGGATCAACCGCGCCGAACAGGCTTTCATCAAGCGGTTCGGCAAGGAGCCGACCGTGGAGGACCTCGCGCGCGAACTTGAGATGCCGAAAGCGCGCGTCCACGCCATCCGGCAAATGGCGCGCCAGCAGATTTCCCTCCAGGCGCCGCTTCATTCCCCGGCGCTCTCCGAAGATTCCGAAATCACGCAGGAGGACCGCCTCGGCACGACATCCGACAACGACGATTTCAACCCGGAACAGCACCTGTCGTTCCAGTTCCTCCGCGACATCGTCCACAAGGCCGTCGACAACCTGCCGGACCGCGACCGGAAGTTTATCCAAATGCGGTTCGGGCTGGACGGGCGCGACCCGATGTCCATCCGCCAGATCGCCGAGGAGTTCCAGCTCTCCCGCGAGCGCGTGCGCCAGATCGAGCACAGCGTGTTTGAAAAGCTCCGGCACAGCAACCCGGAACTCGCGTCCCACTGGCAGGATTCGCTGTACTGAATTCTTTCCTCCGCTTTCCTTTGTCCCGGCGGAGAATCCCCTCCTCTGTTTCCGATCTCCTTTTCCCGTTCGGCGCACGGGGAAAAACGCCGTTTTTTCCGGCAAACGATTTGCATATTTATGAAATGCGCTGTATATTAATAGGATTTATCCAAATACAAACGAACCAGCATAGGACCCTGTCCCGGAGATGGATAACTATTCCGAACTGCCCCTGGAGCGCCTGGCGGAGATACAGGCCGGCCTCGAACGTCAATATGCAGAATCCCGTGCCCGCGGGCTCAAGCTCGACATGTCCCGGGGAAAACCATCGGGCAGCCAGCTTGACCTGACCAACGGCATCCTGGACCGTCTCGACGGCTACATGGTCGAGGGTGGCATCGATGCCCGCAACTACGGCTGCCTGGAAGGCATCCACGAGGCGCGCAAGCTCTTCTCCGACCTCCTCGGCATCCCGCGCGAACGCCTCATGATCGGCGGCAACTCCAGCCTGAACATGATGTACGACACGATCGTCCGCCACTGGGTCTTCGGCACGCACGGCAATACGCCGTGGGGACGTCTCCCCGTCGTCAAGTTCCTCTGCCCGTGTCCCGGCTACGACCGCCATTTCGCCATCTGCGAGGACCTCGGCATCGAAATGATCCCCATTCCGATGACTCCCACCGGCCCGGACATGGACATGGTGGAGAAGATCGCCGGGTCCGACGACGCGGTCAAGGGCATCTGGTGCGTCCCGCTGTATTCCAACCCGCAGGGCGTCTGCTACTCCGACGAAACGGTCGACCGTCTCGCCGCCATGCGCACTGCCGCGCCCGATTTCCGCATCTTCTGGGATAACGCCTACGGCGTGCATCACATTTACGAGGAGTGCCATCTGAAAGACATCTTCGCGAGCGCGGAGGCCGCCGGCAATCCCGAACGCGTCTATTACTTCTTCTCGACCTCGAAGATCACGTTCCCCGGCGCAGGCGTGGCGCTGCTCGCCACCGGCCCCGGCAACTTCGCCGAGCTCAAGCACCACATGAGCATCCAGACCATCGGCCCGGACAAGCTCAACCAGCTTCGCACCGTGCGCTACCTGAAGAGCGCCGAGGGCGTCCGCGAACACATGCGCGTTCTGGCGCGCGAACTCCGCCCGAAGTTCGACCTGGTGCTCGATACGCTGGAACGCGAACTCGGCGGCACCGGGCTTGCCTCCTGGATGCGCCCGAAAGGGGGCTACTTCATCTCCCTCGACACGCTCCCCGGCTGCGCGAAAGAGGTCATCGGACTGGCGCAGGACGCCGGCATCAAGATGACCGGACCGGGTGCGGCGTTCCCGCTGCATCATGACCCGCTCGACCGCAACATCCGCATCGCGCCGTCCTATCCGCCGCTCGACGAGCTGAAGACCGCCATCGAGATCTTCTGCATCTGCGTGAAGCTCGCAGGCGTGCGGAAGCTCATCGCGGAACGCAACGCCTGACCGCACTGCACTGCTTTCCCGCCACGCCCGCCATGCGACACGACGAACTCCTCACCAGCCTGAAGAACCCGAAGGTCAAGTACGCCGCGTCCCTGCGCGAACGCCGCGAACGCGATGCCCGGAGCGTGACCATCCTGGAGGGCTACCGTGAGCTTTTCCGCGCGAACGCCATCGGCCTCAAGTTCCACGAAGTCTTTTACTGCCCTGAACTCTTTCTCGGCGAAAACGAGGAAGCCCTGCTGGATTCCATCGCGGCACGCGGAGCATCGCTTTACCGCTGCACGGAGGACATCCTCCGCAAGCTTGCCTACCGCGACCGCCCGGAGGGCCTGATCGCCGTCGTCGAGATCAGGCGCAAGACCCTTGCCGACATCCCGAAAGACCCGAACGGCCTTTATCTCGTGGCGGAAACCATCGAAAAACCCGGCAATCTCGGTTCCATGCTCCGCAGCGCGGACGCAGTCGGCGCCACTGCCATGATCGTCTGCAACAAGCAGACCGATTTCTACAACCCGAACGTCATCCGCGCCAGCACCGGCGCGATCTTCTCCGTCCCGCTTGCCGAGGCCACGTCCGAGGAATGCCTCGCCTGGCTTCGCTCCTTCGGCATCCGCACGCTCGCCGCCACGCCGCATACCAAGCTGAATTTCACGGACGCGGACATGGCGCACGGCGTGGCGATCGTGGTCGGGGCCGAGCAGTTCGGACTGACGCCCTACTGGATGGATTCCGCAGACCAGAAAGTCGTGATCCCGATGCTCGGACTGATGGACTCCCTGAACGTCGCGACCGCCGCGACCATCCTGCTGTACGAGGCGGCCCGGCAGCGCGGCTGGAAGTCCTCCGCCGCGGCGGATTACGGGCTGGAGCAGTTCGCCGGCGGCGAAAACTCTCTTGGCCGCAACTGATAATTAACGCTGTTATAACAGCAAACTGCTCAAAAACAGGATTAGTCTGTAATCAATCTTTCCTTTGCGCCATGGCCGGGAGACCTTGCCGATCCCTCTGCTCTAACGGAAAAAGCTCTCCGGAATGTTGTCCCGTTTTTTTTCTGATTGGTCATATCTTGTTTATATTGACTTGGTTAGATCAATAACGCAAAAAGTCCCATCGTGTTTTTAACGATCATAAAGCAGTTTTGGGATAAGAAGACTTTGCCTGGCTGTTCCGGCTTCCTGTTTTGCGCCTTTTTTCTCCTTTCCGCTTGCTTTTTTCCCTTTGCGCTGTATAGTATAATATTAACATATTTTCTATACTGAAACAATCCAAAGACTTAACTGATGAGGAGAATAAATCATATGGCGGCAACCCCCTCCGCTTCCTCCCGGCGCACTCCGCAAATGTCCTGGGAGCTGCTCTTCCAGATCACCGATCTCCTGCGCGTCCTCGGCGCGCCCGGAAACACGGTCAACAACAAGAAGATCACGCTCGGCAAGATCCGCGTCATCAGCTATCTTTTCGCCAACATGGACCAGCCGCCGATGCTGAAAGACATCGCGGAAGTCTTCGGCCTGACCCCGGGCGCTGTCTCCCAGACGATCGATTCCCTTGTGGAAGACGGGATCGTCCGCCGCGTGCAGTCCACCGAGGACCGCCGCGCCATTCATATCTCTCTGACGAAGCAGGGCGTCGCGCTGAAGCGCCGCCATGACAATTACTTCACCGACTACATGGACCATTTCTTCCGGAACATCGACGAAAAGAAGCAGCAGATCTTCCTGGAAGTCCTGGAGCAGATGGTCGAAACGCTCCAGCCCGACGCCGAACTGGAAGCCGGGGAACAGGCCGCGCTGGAAGAGTGATTCTCCGGCGTCCCGGAGAGACTTATGATCGAAATCGAAGCCTGGCTGGAGCGTTTCACGCGGCTTCTGCGTGAGACGTTCGGAGAGCGCGTCCGGTTTGCCGGTCTTCAGGGCAGTTACGCCAGAGGCGAGGCGACGGAATCCAGCGACATCGATATGGTCGTCGTGCTGGATGCGCTGACCGCGGAGGACATTTCCACTTACGATGCCATGCTGGATTCGCTCGACCACAGGGAACTGGTCTGCGGTTTCCTGTCCGGGAAAGAGGAACTGCTGCATTGGGAGCCGTCGGAACTCTTCCAGTTCTGCCATGACACAAAGCCGGTCATCGGCAGTTTGGACGATGTCCTTGCCCTGGTTGGTCCCGGCGACATCGACCGGGCGATATTGGCAGGAGCATGCGGCGTTTATCATGCCTGCGTCCATAACATGCTCTACGAAAAGGACGAAAGGATCCTGCGCGGCCTGTATAAGACGGCATCCTTTGCGATCCGGGCGGCTGTATACCGGCGTACCGGAAAATATTGCGCCCGTTTGGACGAACTGCTGCAGTATGCGGATGGCTCCGACGGGGAGATCGTCCAGGCTTTTATCGTCATGAAAGCCGATAATCCCGTTGATTTTTTCCAGGCTTCAAAGTCCCTTTTCGCCTGGGCGAAAGAGACTGTCGTAAAAAAAGGAAAATGAGATCTCATGGCTTCGGCAGGGTCTTCAGGACTTCGCCGACCTTGACCGCTTTCATGCAGGCGCGGGTGCCGAGCGGGCAGACGTGCTTGAAGCACGGCGAACACGGCTCCTTATGGTAGAGGACGTTCCATTTCGGGGAAAGCGGCCCGGTGGCCGCCATGTCGGTGGACCCGAAGACGGCGGTGCCGGGGGTGCCGATGGCGGCTGCCATGTGCATGATGCCGCTGTCGTTCGCGATGCAGTATGCGGCATGCTTCAGGATGAACATGAGGGCGTGGAGCGATGTTTTTCCGGCGAGGTTCAGCGTCAGGCCGGCAGTCAGCCCCTCGGCGCACGATTCGCAGATCGGCGCCTCAGTCTTCGATCCGAGCAGGATCACGAATCCGCCGCGCTTCTTCTGCCAGTGTTCCGCCACAGTGCGGAACGCGCCAGCGTCCCAGCGTTTGGCGTCGCCGAACGCCGCTCCGGGCGCGACGGCCAGGACGGGATGCTTTTCCGGGAAAGCGCATCCGAACTCAAGCTGAAAGCGTTCCTCGTCGAAATCGGGATGGATGGCGGGCATGGAAACGCCGTCCCAGTCGTCGATGCCGAGCAGTTTTGCGATTTCAAGGATGCGGCGTGCCTGATGGGGCGGGTTGAGCGCGCCGGAAACGCGTTTGGGAAACCGGATCGGGTCGCGGAGCAGGATGGAGCGTCCGCGCGCCGCCGCGCCGAAGAGAGGCTTCACGCCAAGTTTGCGCATTACGATGGCGTCGCGGAGCGAGTTGTTGAAGAGGATGCCTGCGCCGAAATGCCTGTGGTGAAGCGGATGGAGCTCACGCCGTGTAGGAAACGCGTGGGCGTCGGCCACGGGGACGATCTCGTCGACCGTTTCGTCCAGCGCGTCCAGCACGGGCGCGAGTCCGGCGGGACAGATGACGCTGAGCGAGCAGTACTCGGGAAGAAGGCGTTTCAGGAGCATGAGCGCGGGGAACGTCATCACGAGGTCGCCGAGCCAGTTCGGCGAACGGACCAGCAGGCCCTCTTTCCATTGTTCTTTCGGGATCGTCATGGCTGCGTCTCCCCGGGCGTTTGCAAGCCGGAACCGTCCGCGTCAGTTTCGAGCACGACGAACGCCGTGGCGAGTTCGCGTTCGTGGCTGATGGAAACGTGGATGCGTGAGATGCCGAGGCGTTTTGCCGTTTCGGCGGTGGCGGCGTACAGTTTGATGAACGGTTTGCCGCGGCCGTCGGACAGCACCTCGATCTCCACGAACGCGCATTCCGCGCACATGCCGGTACCGAGCGCTTTGGAGAACGCCTCCTTGGCGGCCCAGCGGCCCGCGATGAATTCTTTCGGGTCCTTGAGTTCCGCGAGGCGTTCGAGTTCGGCGGGCGTGAGGATGTTCTTCACGAAATGATGCCCGTGCTTCGCGTAGATCGACCCCACGCGGACGCAGTCGGCGATGTCCGTTCCGATTCCGAAGATCATGGTCATTCTCCTTCTTTGAGCTTCGTCAGCAGGCACCTGCGGCCCGGCTCGTGTTCGTGCTGGCGGTAGCTGTAAAAACCGAACCGTGAAACGATCAGGTGGTCCAGCAGGACGATCCCGATCGGCTGAAGCGCGTTGCGGATGTCGAACGTGACGGAATCGTCTTCGCGGGACGGCTGGCAGGATCCGCCGGGATGGTTGTGGCAGACTACGACCGACTGTGCGCCGCAGAGCAGGGCGTTCCGGGCGACTTCTGCCGGATAGATGTTGACGGCGTCGACCGTGCCCGAGCCTGGCATGTCGCACCGGATAAGGCGGTTCTGCGAGTTCAGGTAGAAGAGGAGCGTGACTTCGCAGTTCCTGTCGCCGAGCCTCATGCGGGCGTAGTCCGCGAAGAGCTGCGGCGAATCCAGCAGGGGCAGGGACTCCAGCGTCCGGGCGAGATACCGGACGTTCGCGCCACGGATCAGCTTCAGCAGGGTGATGGAGTTCTGCCCGAGTCCGGGCACCTGCGCCAGGTCGTCAGGCCGCGCATCCATCACGCCGGGGAACGAGTGGAACCTGTTCATAAGTTCTTTCGCGATCGGCTTCACGTCCCGTCGCGGGATGGCGTATGTCAGGATAAGCTCCAGCAGTTCGTAGTCGAGCAATGCCTCCTGCCCGGACGCCTCGAACTTTTCCCGCAGGCGCTGTCTGTGTCCCGCCCTGTCTTCCGGTGTCATGCGTGCCTCCTGAAGAGAGAAACGGATTCGAAATGGCCGGTGGCGGGGAACATGTCGACCATGCCCGCCGTTTGAATGACGTAGCCGTGTTCCGCCAGGCGGTCCGCATCGCGCCGGAGCGTGTCAGGGGCGCAGGAGATGTACAGGACGGTCTCCGGTGCGAATCCGCCGATTTCGTGCGCCAGAGAGGCGGGAAGGCCCGTTCTCGGCGGATCCACCAGGACACAGCACTTCGCCGGATCGCAGTTCTCAGCCAGAGTCCGGAACGCTTTGCCCGCGTCCGCCGCCAGGAACGTGTAGCGGCCGGAGACGCCGTGCCGCTCCGCATTGAAGCGTGCGGCGTCGATTGCTGCCTTGTCCAGCTCGACCGCGCGCGCCGTGAGGCCGGGGATCGCGTCCGCCGCCAGGATGGAGAAGACGCCGACGCCGCAGTAAAGCTCAAGAAGCCGCTCCGCTCCGGTTTCTTTCAGGATCATCAGCACGCGTTCCGCCAGCCTGGGCGCCATGTCCGGGTTGACCTGGAAAAACGAGGCTTTCGGCACGCGGAAATCGCCGAACGTCCCGAGCCGTTCCGTCAGGTGTGAGATCTTTTGCCACTTCTCCGAACCGGAATCCAGCGCGCCGTCCTGAAGTGTCCAGCGGAACATGCGTTTCCGTCCGTCGGAGGAGGGCTCGGCGGATGCGAGGCGTTCGCGGATGGCGGAATGGCCGAGCAGGCAGTCCCGCACGGGGACGGCGGTGCGGTTGTCGAGTCCGCGATAACAGAACGAGCCGTTTTCGCAGACAAATGTGAGCTTGTTGCGGCAGCCGTTGCGGGACGGCGCGCCCAGCGGCGGCAGGAATCGGATGTCCCCCGCGGCGGGATTGCCCCGCGTGAGGAAATCGGTGAACTGGCGGTTCTTCCATTCCAGCTCGCAATCATACGCCGCATGGCGGTACACGCAGCCGGGGCATGTCCCGGCGAGCGGGCAGTCCGCGGCGATACGTTCGGGCGAAGCCGTCTGCACGTCCAGAAGCCTGGCGCGTGCGAACGACTTTGCCTCGTGTGTGATCTCCGCCCGGACCGTTTCCCCGGGGAGCGCCCCCGGGATGAAACAGACCTTTCCGTCCGGGAGCCGGCCCACGCCGTCGCCCCCGAACGCAATGCGGGACACCGGAACGGGAAAAACCATCAGTTCGGGAGCTCGCGGAAGAGATCGAGCGGTTCAACGAGTTTCAGTTCGCTCTTGATCTTGGCGATGGCATCGTCGGGATCGGCGAAACGGAAGATGATGGCGGCCTTGCCGTGGAGTCCTGCGGCGAAAGCGTACAGGTACTCGATGTTGACCTGGTGCCTGTCGAGGATCTCCAGCACTTTGGAAAGGCTGCCGGCCGCATGGTCGACCTCGATCGCGACGACGTCGGTGATCTTGACGGCGAACTGGTGGGATTCGAGGAGGTCGCGTGCCTTTTCCCAGTCGCGGATCAGCAGGCGGAGAACGCCGAAGAACTTGCTGTCGCTGAGAGAGAGGGTCGAGATGTTGATGCCGTTGTCGGCGAGAAGCTTAAGCGCGGCGTTGACCGTGCCGGGCTTGTTTTCGACGAAGAGGGAAATCTGCTTGAGTTTCATGTGGCGGCTCCTGTCTCAGTTGAGGTTGCGGCGGTCGATGACGCGTTTTGCCTTCCCCTCGCTTCTGGGGATGGAGTTCGGGGCGCACATCTTCACGAACACGCGGATGCTGAGGATGCGCTCGATGGCGTGTCCGATGGTGTGGCGGATGTCCTCGATGGCGGAGACGCGGTCGTGGAAGATTGCCTCGTTGACCTCGATGTCGACCTCGATATTGTCCAGGCCGTGTTCGCGGGTCAGGATGATCTGGTAGACCGGGAGGACCGATTCCACGCTCATGATCGCGGTTTCGATCTGCGAGGGGAAGACGTTCACGCCGCGGATGATGAACATGTCGTCGCTGCGGCGGCCGATCTTGGCGATGCGGCGGATGGTGCGTCCGCAGGCGCACTGCGAGGTTTCGATGTGCGTGATGTCGCGGGTGCGGTAGCGGATCATGGGCATGGCGCGCTTCGCCAGCGTGGTGAGGACGAGTTCGCCTTCCTGTCCGTCGGGGAGGACTTCGCCGGTCGCGGGGTCGATGATTTCCGGATAGAAGTAGTCTTCGAAGATGTGGAGACCATCCTGTTCGAGGCAGGAGCAGCCGACGCCGGGGCCGACGATCTCGGAGAGGCCGTAGATGTCGTACGCCTTGATGCCGGATTTCTTCTCGATCAGGGTGCGCATGGCTTCGGTCCAGGGTTCCGCGCCGAAGATGCCGAGGCGGACCGGGAGTTCGCGCATGTCGATGCCCATCTTTTCCGCGGTCTCGATCATGTGCAGGAAGTAGCTCGGGGTGCATGCCACGCAGGTCACGCCGAAGTCTTTCATCAGCATCACCTGGCGTTCCGTGTTGCCGCCGGACGCCGGGATCACGGTCGCGCCGATGTGCTCGAAGCCGCCGTGCGCGCCGAGGCCGCCGGTGAAGAGGCCGTAGCCGTAGGAGACCTGCGCGATGTCGCCCTCATGGACGCCGACCGCGGCAAGCGCGCGGGCGACAGCCGTCGACCAGACGTTGAGGTCTTCGCGGGTGTAGGCGACGACAATGGGCTTGCCGGTCGTGCCGCTGGACGCATGAAGGCGCACGACGTCTTTCATGGGAGTGGCGAAGAGACCGAAGGGATAGGTGTCGCGGAGATCGGCTTTCACCGTAAAGGGGAGATGCCGGATGTCTTCGAGTTTCTGAATGTCGTCGGGCTTGATGCCGCGCTCGTCCAGACGTGCCTTGAAGAGCGGGACGTTTGCGTAGGCGAGGCTGACCATGTCGCGAAGCCGAGCGAGCTGGAGCGAATGGAGCTGTTCCTGCGGGATGAAGTCCATCGCGCTGATGGGATTCATCGGGACTGCCTTGGAGGGTTTCATGATGGTGCCTTGGGTGAAATTGATATGTTTTGGGGGATTTTGGAAATCAGTTGAGGTTTGCGCCGCGGCGGAACGCCAGGACGTTGGCTTCGCCGACGGGGCCGGCGAAGTTTTCGCGGATGAGGGTCTCCCACAGGTCCGCGGGGAATTTGAGGTAACGGTTCAGCACGCCCAGCATCGCGATGTTCGCCATGCGGGACTTGGCGTCGTCGGCGGAGAGGTCGGACGGACGCACGATGACCGTGGCGTCGTTCAGGTACGGGCGCGCGACTTCGATCTGGTCCTCGGAGACTGCCACGAGGTAGTCGGTCATGCCGACGGGGACCATCGGGCTGAGGACTTTCTTGCCGAAACGGACGTCGCTGGAGACGGAGCCGCCGCGCTGGCTCATGCCGTGGAGTTCGCTTTTCTTGACGTCGAATCCGAGGCGGAACGCGGCTTCGGTCAGCATGTCGGATGCGCGGATGATACCCTGGCCGCCGATGCCGACGAACAGGACGTTGGTAATGTCACGACTCATTTTTTCACCTCGGTGGAATTTGCCATTTTCGCCATCTTTTTCATTTGCATGAGGCAGGGGCGACGCACGATGATGACCGTGGCGTCGTTGGAAGTCAGGCGCTCCTGAAGAAGCGCGCGGTAGCCGTCCTGGTCGCCGACCGGGTCGACGATGTCGACGCGGTCCACGCCGAGCGAACGGCAGACATCCTCAAGTTTGATCGGGACTGCCGGGGTCTTGTCCAGATGGTAGCCGGTGGCGGCGTGTTCCTGGAGTCCGGTCATCGCGGTCGTGCCGTTGTCGAGCAGCAGGACCACGTGTCCGGTCGCGGGCTTGTTGTAGACCATGTCCACGATCCCGGTCAGGCCGCTGTGCAGGAACGTGCTGTCGCCGATCACGCTTACCACTTTGCGGGCTTCTGGCGAATCGCCGAGGGACCGCCGAAGCCCGAGCCCCATGCCGATGCTGGCGCCCATGCACTCGGACGCGTCCATGGCGCTGAACGGCGGCAGCACGCCGAGCGTGTAGCAGCCGATGTCGCCGAGCACGGTCAATTTGAGTTCGCTGAGCAGTTCGAACGTCTTGCGGTGCGGGCAGCCGGGGCAGAGCGCGGGCGGACGGCCCGGAGCGCCAGCGGGCGGCGGCGTGGTGTCATGCGCGAGGAGCTGCTTCACGCGTCCGACGGAGAGTTCGCCGCACTCGAAGACATCTTCCTTGCCCTCGACCGCGATCCCGGCGGCGCGGAGATTTTCCTCCAGGAACCTGCTTCCTTCCTCGACGACCGCGAAGCGCTTCACGCCGGAAGCGAACTTGCGGATGGCGTCCAGCGGGAGCGGCCAGGTCATCTTGAGCTGAAGCACGGAGGCTTTCGGGGCAGCCTCCAGCACATGCTGGACGCTTACGCCGGAGCTCAGGATACCGAGCTCTGCGGAGCCGGGATTGAGGACCGCATGCAGATCGGATGTCTCGTTGTACGCCGCGAGGTCTTTCATCACCTGGATGAGGCGGACATGGGCGCGGCGGGCGTAAGCGGGGATCATGACTTTCGTAGTGGCGTCGGCCTTGTACGGCGCGGGACGGAACGCCTCGTCGGCTTTCCAGAGCTCGACGGGGCCCATGGAATGGCAGACGCGCGTGGTCATGCGGAGCAGGACCGGCACCTTGAACTTCTCGGATATCTCGAACGCGCGGATGGTGAGGTCGTAGGCTTCCTGGCTGGAGGACGGCTCCAGCATCGGCATCTGCGCGAACTTGGCGTAATTGCGGTTGTCCTGCTCGTTCTGGCTGGAGACCATGCCCGGATCGTCGGCGGAGACGATCACGAGCCCGCCGTTGACGCCCATGTAGGTCAGTGTGAACAGCGGATCGGCCGCCACGTTCAGCCCGACGTGCTTCATCGTCACCAGCGCGCGCCCGTTGCCGAGCGAAACGCCCGTCGCGACCTCAAGCGCGACTTTCTCATTGGGCGACCACTGGGCCGCGCCGCCGATGGACGTGAGGGTTTCGAGTATTTCGGTGGACGGGGTGCCGGGGTAACCGGCTCCGAGCGTGACTCCGCACGCTTTCGCCCCGTAGGCGACTGCTCCGTCGCCGCTTAAGATCATTTTTTTGTCTGCCATGGCATGCCCTGCTGGTGGCCGGACCGTCCGCCGTTTCCTGAAAACCGGCGGCGAGGTGCGGCGCTGTTTCTTTTTGTGAGTTCCCCGCGAGGGGAAATTGTCATTTGCGAAAAAACATTACCAAAATATAGCGCGAAAAAGTAGATTTTTCAATAGCGCATCTTTAAAAAAGCAAAGGCTCCCCCGGGGGAGCCCGCAGCCGGGACCGCTCAGGAAAGCCGCAGCAGGTAGCGGACCGTTTCTTTCAGCCGTTCCACGGGGAGTCCGATCACGTTCGTAAGCGAACCGTCGATCTTCTCGATGATGTCCTCGCCGTGCTCCTGGATCGCATAGGCACCGGCCTTGTCCAGCACGTTGACCGCGGCGATGTAGGCGTCGATCATTTCCGGCGTGAGGGTGCGGAACGTCACATGCGTGGCTTCCTCGAAGCGCACCAGCAGGTCGTTTTCGAGGCAGCGGACGCAGACGCCCGTGACCACGTCGTGCGTGCGCCCGGAAAGCTTCGCGAGGATCCTTTTCGCATCCTCGAGGTCGGCGGGCTTTCCGATGGTCTCGCGCCCGAACCGGATCACGGTGTCGGCCCCGATGACGATCGCCCGCGGTTCCATCGCCGCGACCGCTTCTGCCTTGAGGCGCGCATTTTCCAGCGGGTCGGCTCCCTCGTCCACGTTGGACGTCATGATCCTCATCGACGCGAATTCCGGTCCCGCCTCCCGGAGCAGCGCCGCCCTGCGCGGCGAAGCCGACGCCAGGATGACGGGTCGAGTTGCGGCCTGCGGTCTGCCGTCCCGGGAATCAGGCATGGGCGGAGTCCGTTTCGTGCTTGAACGACGCCGCGATCTCGTCCGGGTCGGTGGTGGCAGTGCCTGCCTTGCCGACGACGATGCCCGCCGCCTGGTTGGAAATGACGGCGGCTTCGCGGTCGGTCGCGCCAGCGGCATGGTACAGCGTGAACGCGGAAATGACCGTGTCCCCCGCGCCGGAAACGTCGAAGACTTCGCGTGCGATGGTCGGGATCACGAATCCGCGCGGCTCCTTGTCGGAATACAGTGCCATTCCCTGGTGTCCGAGCGTGATGAGGAGCACGTCGGGCGCCCATTCCCTGCGGATGATCGACGCGACTTCCTGAAGCGGGGCGTCTTTCGCCGGATCGTTGGCGGGGTCGGAGCAGTAGATGCCCGCCAGCGCGAACGCTTCGGCGCGGTTCGGCGTCATGAGGGAGATGCCCTTGGATCGGACCGGATTGCCGGGATGCGGGTCGAGCGAGGTGAAGATCCCCTCGTTTGCTGCGGTCTTCACGATGGCGTCGAGCATTTCCTGCCCGATGAGGCCCTTGGCGTAGTCTTCTATGACGATGGCGTCCAGTTCATGCGTGCGGATCTTCGCCGTCAGGGTTTCGATGAGGCGGTCGCGGATCTCGTGGTCGATGGGCGCGGTTTCCTCGAAGTCCATGCGGACGATCTGCTGGTTTCCGGCGATCACGCGCTGCTTCTCGATCGTGACGCGGCCCGGGACGCCCACGATGCCGTTGGTGTTGATGCGGGCTCCGGCGAGCAGGGCGCGGAGCTTTTCCCCGGGTTCGTCGACGCCGACGACGCCGAACGCGAAAATGCGGGATTCCGGCGAAAGCGCTTTCAGGTTGCGCATGACGTTCGCAGCGCCGCCGAGGCGGATGCTCTTGTTGCGGACGCGGAGCACGGGGACGGGCGCTTCCTGGGAGAGGCGGGACGCGGTGCCGGAGATGTAGGTGTCGAGCATGAGGTCGCCGAGCACGGCGATGCGGAGAGGGGCGGAAGCCTTGACGAGCGTGGAGAAACGCTCGGGGGAAATGGTCGGGAACATGATAAGGGTCTCAGCGTGAATTCTGTATGGCGGTTTCGATTGTCTTGGCGTATGGCGCCGTGTCAAGCTTGTTCTGGCGGATGTGGTAGTTGTCGGTCTTCTTTTCGCGCCAGGTCATCACGATCAGCTCATAGCGGGAGAGCACGTTCCGCAGGTCGCCGACCTGTTCCGGGGTCATTTCCTTGCCGTGCTCGCGCACATGAAGCGCGAACTGGTCCATGACGCCTTCGACGAGCTTGATCTCGCCGCTTTTCGCATAATCGCTGGTGCGTGTGGCGCGGACGAGCTGGCGGATGCGGTCGATCTGTTCGTACATTTCGTCTTTCTCGATGTCCGCGATCAGGAAGCGCTGATGGCGGAGCTGGAGCGGAAAGATGACGGTGATGTAAAGCTGGAACAGGATCAGCGCGCCGAAAAGGAGGATGGCGATCGTGGTCACGACGTCGCGTTTCCGCCTCGTGGAGTAGAGTTTTTTGATGTTGGGTTTGCTCATGATGGGGTGTTCCGTACGGGTGCTCCCGTTCAGTTTTTATGCCAGGGCAGGTCCCATTCGCCGAGCTCATGGAGCGCATAGAGCGCGACGGCCGCGCCGGCATATTCGCCGAGCTTGGAACCGAGCTTGCCGGGCACAATGGTACATGCCTCGCGGGGCTGCTTCCAGCCATACTTTTTGATGCGTTCGAGGAGCGGCTTCATGAAGAGGTCGCCGCACTGGATGGCGATGGTGCCGAGGGCGATGATCGAGGGGTTGAAGATGTTGTGGAGCATGCCGATCGCCTGCGCGTGGCGTTCCATCATCTCGTCCCAGATGCCGCACGCGTACGGGTCGTTTGCCTCGACCGCGTCGGACAGGGTCTTCATGTCGATATTGTCGACCACGCCGCCCGCGAGCTGCATGATGACACTGTTCGGGCTGTTCGCGAGCTCCCGCTGCATGCGCTGGGCGATGGCGCGTCCGCCGGAAAAAGCCTCCCAGCAGCCGCGCAGCCCGCAGTTGCAGAGCGGACCGTTCACGTCGAGGACCATGTGTCCGACTTCGCCGGCGTCGCAGGTGGCGCCGCGCACGAGCCGCCCGTTCGCGATGACGCCCGCGCCGATGCCCGTGCTGATGGAAATGTACAGGATGTCCTCTGCGCCGACGCCGGATCCGAACAGCCATTCGGCGAGCCCGGAAGCGTTGGAGTCGTTGTCGAAAAACGCTCGCACGCCGAACGCCTCGGCAAGGTAGTCGCGGATGGGAACGTTCTTCCACATCTTCATGTTGGACGGCGACATCACGATGCCTTTTTTGAAATCGAGCGGCGAGGGCGTGCAGACGCCGACGGCTTTCAGGTCGTCCCGGGTCAGACCGGCATCCGCGAGCAGGGACTTTCCGGCGGAGACCATAGCAGGAAGGACGTCGTCAGGTTCACGTTCCTTGTTCGGGACGCGACTGGACGCGATGAGCGTGCCGTCGCTGAGGACGAGGGAGACGGCCACTTTCGTGCCGCCGACGTCGAAACCGAGAATCGGGAATGGCTTTGCCATATTTTTGGCTCCTTTCGGAAAAAAACGAAAAAAACGGAAAAACAGATACAATATACATTGAAAAATCGGTCTTGGCAAAGTAATTTATAGAGTTTTTAAGATTTTTTTCCCAAAAAGAGGTTTCTCCCATGTTTTCCAATATTCTCCTTTCCGCACCTCCGCTCCTCGCTTCCAACAGCATGGTCTACGCATTCAAGAACAGCGACCTCGTCGGAAAGTCCATCTGCTGGATACTCTTTCTTTCCTCCATCGCCGTCTGGGTCATCATGATCGAAAAAGGCTACTCCCTGGGCAAGGCTTTGAAAAACAGCCAGGCGTTCCTGCGGGCATTCCGCGAGAAGCGCAATCCCCTCGGACTGAGGGAAAAAGCAGAGGAGTCCAACTCGCCTGCCGCGGCGGTCTACCTGAACGCGTGCGAACGCATCGACTCGTTCCACCTGGAAATGCGGGGCGGCGGACGCCGCGCCATGAGCGACGACGAGCTCGAGGTGATGCGTTCCGCGATGAACCTGGCGGTGGAAGACCAGCTCGTCGTGCTGGAGAAGGGCACCATGGTCCTTGCCACTGCCGTCAGCGGCAGCCCGTTCCTTGGGCTCTTCGGCACGGTCTGGGGCATCACGGTCGCGTTCACCCAGCTCGCGCAGGCCGGATCGCCCGACGTCAAGACGCTCGCGCCCGGCGTTTCCGGCGCTCTGCTCACCACGGTGGTCGCGCTGCTCGTGGCGCTCCCGTCGATGGTCGGCTACAACATCATCACGTCCAGGATCAAGAACTTCACCGTGCACCTTGACAATTTCGTCGACGAGGTCTATGCCAAGTTCAAGATCGAGCAGCTCGACTCCTACCGCGCTTCCGCGGAGAACCAGGAATGACGGAGACGCCCCATGTCCGCCCGTAGAAGATTTCCCGTAGCAGCCTACGACCAGATCAACCTCACGAACCTGATCGACACGCTCTTTTTCCTGCTGATCATCTTCATGATCACGGCTCCGCTCCTGGAGACCTCCGTCGACGTCAAGCCGCCGGAGATGAACGCCGATCCCATCAAGCCGGATCCCGAAACAAAAGTCATCAACGTGAAGGCAGACGGCACCATCGTCTATGACAAAAGCGCCGTGACCGAGGCCGAACTCCAGATCATCCTGTCCCGCATCGAACAGCAGAACGGACGCGACACCGCCATCTTCCTGCGCGGCGACAGGAACCTGAGCTACGGAGCCGTCATGAACGTCATGAAGCTCATCCGCGGTTCGGGATTCCAAAACGTCAACCTCGTGGTGCAGGAGGAAAAGCAATAATGGGCAGCCGCTCCAATGACCCCTATTTCAACGCCAGGCGCGCGAAGATCATCCTCTTCAGCGTGCTCCTGGTCCATGTCTGCATCGTCGCCGTCCCCATGATCTTTTCCATGCTCACGGAATATTTTGACCCGCCGCTTATCGTGATGAAAGTCGGGATCGCCGATCTCCCCCTCGGGGATTCCCCGGACGCAGGCCAGCCCGCGCAGGCGGACGCGGCATCCGAACCGGACCCGATTTCCATCGACGACATCCCGACGCCGACGAAGGTCGACCCGCTGCCGCCTGAACCGAAAGTCGTGCAGAAGAAAACGGACGTCGCTCCGCCGAAGACCGAGCAGAAGAAAGACCCGCCGAAACAGGACGTCAAGCCCGTGACAACGCCGCCGAAGCAGGACAAGCCGAAGACCGAGCAGAAGAAGGACCCGCCGAAATCGAACATCCTGAAACCGGAAGACATCATCAAGCCGAAGAATACTAAGACGCAGGCGCAGATCGACGCCGAACGCAAGGCGCGCGAGGCCGCCGAGAAAGCGCGTCAGGATGCCGAAAAGGCACGCCAGCAGGCTATTGCCGACATCCGCAGCGCCGCGGGCACCAAGCCGGGCACGTTCGGCACCACAAATCCCGGAGAGGATGGCATTTTGGCCACGAAGGAGATGCGCGACTACTACGAACAGCTGAACGCGTTCATCCGCCCGAAGTGGAATGCCGTCTCCCCGTCCAGCATCGAGCTCGGCGGGAAGATCTCCAACTGGCCGCTCGTCGAGCTTACCATCAGTAAAAAAGGCGAAGTCACAAACTCCGTTTTCGTCTCCCAGTCCGGCAACAAGAAGATCGACGACGCGGTCAAGCTGCTTCTGGCTGACCTGAAAGTGGTGCCTGCGCCGCCCCAGGCCGCGAAGATCCGCGTTACGCTCGACATCCGCTGACGCACCCCGCGGTTTCGGCACGAAAAAACTCCGCATGGCATGAAGCCGTGCGGAGTTCTGCATTTTGGAAATGTGGAGAAGATCAGCTGCGTCCGAGCGTGATCTCCAGCGCCACGGATTCCGACGCCACACGGGCTCCGGGCTTGCGGATCCTGAGCGTGATTTGCGTCAGAGGCGGAAACTCTTCCAATATCTTCCGGGCGCAGGCGTAAGCGAGGCGTTCGAGCAGATAAAAGGACGTGCCGGCGGCAAACTCTTTCACGCAACGCTCCACCGCCGTGTAGTCGACGGCATCCTTGAGGTCATCGGTCTCCCCGGCACGGGAGAAATCCCCGCACAAATCGAGGTCGAAGAGAAGGGTTTGCGGCGAAATGCGCTCGTCGGGGAGCGTCCCGATCACGCAATCGGCGGGCAGCCCCCGGAGAATGATCTTGTCCATGAATGGAAACGAAGAAGCGGAGCGGCGGGATCAGTTCCCGGAGGGCTTCGTCATGTTTTCGTAGGCCTGTTTCGCGGCCTCTTCGCGGAGCTTGATCTCGCGGGCGCGCGCTTCGGCGCGTTCCTTGTTCTCGGCGGCTTCGCGGGCGCGGTCTTCGGCAGTCTCGTCCATGAGCTGCTTTTCGCGTTCGAGGGAAAGGCGGTCGACCGGGCTTTCTCCGCGGATGAGGCGTGCCACGCCGGTGGCGAGCACGACCGCAGGCAGGTCGCTTTCACGGATGGAGGTGATCGGCACGCTCAGCGGGTCGTATTCCTTGCCTTCCTTGTCGTAGACGGTCACGCGGACATTCTTCTTGTCGCCTTCGGGGATAATGGAGAGGAGAGCCAGATAATCGCCTTTCGCCGCGGCCAGCACTTCCTTGACTTCATCCGCGGTGAACTTGGTGCCGAGCTGGTGCTTGATGCGGAATTCCTTCATGGCCTTTTCCACGGCAGTCGCATCGCAGAGCGTGATCCGGGAGTGCGTGGCGAGCTCGGACTTCAGGTACTCGATCAGGAGCGAGGCGGTGCGGTTGTCCTGCTGGTCCGAGGAGACGGGGCGGGAGAGGTCGTCGAAGACGAGAACGGAATAGGGTTTTTCGGCGAACGCCGTGAGGGAAATGAGCATGGCGGCGGCGATGAGGACAATATGTTTGAACATGGCAGGATTCCTTTCGATCCGGTGCTTGTTAGTATCTTCGGAAACTAATAGTATGCCGTAATTATAATAATCTATCACGCGAAACCCAAGATTCAAGTCCATCAATGCTTTTTTGCAGGCTTTTTTCCGCCTTTCCCGCTTTTTTTTTCGTTTCCCGTTTGGAATCCCCTCTTTTCCGTGCTATAGTTTTAAGGTGAAAACATCAGACAACGACCCTGCAACCTTTCAAGGATCCCACCATGTTCAAACCGCGTGAAGCCTTTACGTCCGAAGTCCGCACCGCCATGCGCGGCGGCGACGGTTCCGTCACCATCGAACACATCTGGAAGCCCGGCGTCGAAATGGGTTCCCCCGCACGCATGTATTCCCGCCTGGTCCTCCGCCCCGGATGCTCCATCGGCTGGCACGTGCACGAGAACGAGGAGGAAATCTTCTACATCCTGTCGGGACAGGCGCTGATCGACGACAACGGCACGGAAGTCATCGCGTCCGCCGGGGATTCCGTCATCACGCGGTCCGGCGAGGGGCATTCCGTCGCGTGCGAGGGGACCGACACGCTGGAAATCCTCGCCTGCATCATCCGCTATGCCAATGAATGACGGGCACAGCATGACAAACGTCGCCATCATCGGGTTCGGCCTTCTCGGTGCGTCGTTCGGGCTTGCGCTCGACGGCATGCCGGGCATCCGCCGCCTGTGCTGCACGCGCAACCCGGCGGCCCGCGAATGGGCGCTTGCCGAACATGCCGCGGATTTCGTTTCCGGCGACCCCGCCGAAGTCATCCCGCAGGCGGACGTCACGTTCCTGGCGCTTCCGCTTCCGGTCATCGTCCGGTATCTCACGGACTACGCGCATCTCTGGCGGCCCGGCACCATCGTGACGGACATGGGCAGCGTGAAAGGCGAGATCCTGAAAGCAGCCGAACGCACCGTGGTCCCGCGTGGCGTGATCTTCGTCGGCGGGCATCCGATGGCAGGCACCGAGTATTCCGGACACGTCCACGCGTTCCCCACGATGTTCCGCGGTGCCGATACGTTCCTCTGCCCCGCCTCGAACGCCAGGGATGAACACATCGAGACTGTCGCTTCGTTCTGGCGCGCGGTGAAGACCAATGTGATCCGCATCGACCCCAAGGAGCACGACGACCTGGTCGCGCACACCAGCCATGTGCAGCATATCGTGGCTTCCGCGCTCGCGCTCACCATCCTCGGCAGCGAGGATCCGCGCGAGAAGATGCTCCGCGACGCCGGCTGCGCGGGCGGCTTCCGCGACACCAGCCGAATCGCGTCCAGCAATCCGGTCATGTGGCGCGAGATCATTGAGTTCAATACGCCCGCGATCCTGAACGCGCTCGACAATTTCCAGAAGAAGCTCGACGTGCTCCGTGCCGAGATCGCCTCCGGCGACTACGACGCGTTCCAGCGGGAATTCGCGCGCGGCAAGGAACTCCGCGACGCCTGGCTGGTGAAGCACATGCGGAACAAATGACGCCGCACTTTCCGCTTCGAAAGACAATTCGGCCGCGCCTCCGGAACTGATGGAAACGCGGCTTTTTCGTTGGGCGCGATGGCGGGCGGGGCTTTTACTCCGCCGCCAGTTCGTCCGCGAACTTCACGATGGCGTCCGCATAGCGCCCGATGGAATCCAGCTCGACGTATTCCCCCGCGGAATGTTCGTTGCCGCCGGTTACGCCGAGCACGGGAACGGGGATTCCGAGCGTGCGCCAGTGGCGGGAATCGGTCGCGCCGCAGAGCCGTGCCAGAGGGACTTCCCGTCCGCGGTAAGCATATTCGGAGAGAGCAGCCTGAAGCTTTTTGAACACCGTGCCGTCCTTGTCGAACGACACAGGCGGGATGTCCTCGCCGAGCGTGACCTCGCACCCGGTCGTTTCCGCCAGGTCGCGCAGGATGGCTTCGCGGGAGGCCTCGTCCACGATTCGGAAATTGATGGTCATGGTGGCTTCGCCGGGGATCTGGTTCGGGGCGGTGCCGGCTGACATCATGCACGCGGACATGCTGTTCCGCCAGTCGTCTTCCGAGGCCGGGTTCCGCCATTTCGCGCGGAACTTCGCGAATCCTGCCATGAGCTTGTCGATCGGGTTGTCGCATTTCCACGGATAGGCGGCGTGGCCGTCGCATCCTTTCGCGGTCAGGTGCACCACCAGGATGCCTTTCTGCTCATAGACGATGGTCGGGTCGGAGGAATCGAGGATGAGGACGGCATGCTTCGCCGTGTATCCGAGCTCGACCATGTGTTTCGTGGTCTCGCCGCCGGTCTCCTCGTCGGCGGAGAAGACTGCCGCGACGTGCGCATTCGCCTTGAGCAGGATTTCCGCCAGGCAGACTGCGTCGCCGAGGCAGTCGCAGGCGCCGCGCGCGAAAAGCTTTCCGTCACGGACGACTGGCTCGAACTGCTCCGGTTCGGCGGGCACCACGTCCAGATGCGAGTTCAGGATGATCTCCGGCGTGCCGTTTTCGCGGTTGGAGGCGTACAGGATGTGCCGTCCGGCGAACTCTTCGACGCGGCAGAAAATGCCGTGCGATTCGAGGTAATCGCGCATGACCGCGGTCGCGGCGTTGACGCGTTCCGGGTCGGATGTGACGGGGCGGGTGCGGATGAGCTTTTCAAGCAGGGCGATGGTATCGTTCATGGTAGGTTCGATCCTGTTGTTTCAATATGGTTGCCGCCATAGGGCGCGAGTGGACATGATCTCTTCCTGCGCGGCCTGTCTGCGCGGAGGAAAGGCGATCGTCCGGCTTACTTCCCGACCATCTTTTCGGGGCGGACGGCGGCGTCGAACGCGGCTTCGTCGATAAGTCCGCTTTCCAGCGCGGCCTGCTTCAGCGTGACACCTTTCTTGTGGGCGGCTTTCGCGATGGCGGCGGCGTTGTCGTAGCCGATGACCGGAGACAGCGCGGTCACGAGCATGAGGGAGCGGTTCAGGAGCTCGCCGATGCGGACCGTGTCGGCGCGGAGGCCGTCGAGCGCATATTTGGTGAACGAGCGGCAGGAATCGGCGATGAGGCGGATTTCGGTCAGCAGGTCGAAGATCATCACGGGCTTGAAGACGTTCAGCTCGAAATTGCCCTGTGTCCCTGCCATGGCGACGGCGGTGTCGAGTCCGATCACCTGCACGCAGACCATGGTCATCGCCTCGCACTGCGTCGGGTTCACCTTGCCGGGCATGATGGACGACCCGGGCTCGTTTTCGGGCAGGATGAGCTCGCCGAGGCCGCACCGCGGGCCGCTTGCCAGCCAGCGGATGTCGTTTGCCATTTTCATGAGGGCGCAGGCGAGCGTGCGGATCGCGCCGCTGGCGGCGGCGATGGCATCGTGCCCGGCGAGGAGCGCGAACTTGTTGCGGCCGGAGACGAACGGGAGTCCGGTCAGCGCTGCGATTTCTTTTGCGGCGGCTTCGGCGAAGCCTTTCGGGGCGTTCAGTCCGGTTCCGACCGCGGTTCCGCCGAGTGCGAGTTCGTAGAGTTCGGGCAGGGCAGCCTCAATGCGCGCGATGGCGGCGTCGAGCTGTGCGCGGTAGCCGGAGAATTCCTGTCCGAGCGTGAGCGGCACGGCGTCCTGCAGATGGGTGCGCCCGATCTTCACGATCCCGTCGAACTCGGCATCTTTCTTCGCGAGGGCGTCGCGGAGTTCGCGGACTGCCGGCAGGAGCGTTTGCATGATCGCGCATGCGGCTGCGATGTGCATGGCGGCGGGGAACGTGTCATTGGAGGACTGGGACTTGTTGACGTGGTCGTTCGGATGGACAGGCTTCTTTGCGCCGCGTTCGCCGCCGAGCATTTCGTTCGCGCGGTTGGAAACGACCTCGTTCACGTTCATGTTGGACTGCGTGCCGCTGCCGGTCATCCAGACTTTCAGCGGGAATTCGCCGTCGAACTTCCCGGCGAGGATCTCATCGCATGCGGCGCAGATCGCGTCGGCGAGCCCGGGCTCGAGCTTGCCGAGGCCGCGGTTGGCAATGGCGCACGCCTTCTTCAGGACGGCGAACCCGCGGATGACTTCGCGCGGGATGAGGTCGTCCCCGATGTTGAAATGGATCAGGGAACGCTGCGTCTGCGCGCCCCAGTAATGTTCCGCGGGGACTGCAATCGGCCCCATGCTGTCGGTTTCGATGCGCTCTGCCATGGTCGGCGTTTCCTGTTCGTTTTCGTTGTGTTCCGGGCGTATGCCGGGCGTGTTTTCAGGACTTCTTGTCCTGCTCCATCCGGTCGATGTCCTTCTTGACGTATTCGACGACTTTTTCGAATTTCGGCACGTTGCTCTCGTCGATGTCCATCAGGGTCTGGTGGGCGTCCAGCACGTTTCTGGCGCGGCTTTCCGCGGTGCTGTCGTTGGATGCCGCGGGGACGTCGCTGCCGACCATTGACGGACCGATTTTGAACTCGAAGACTTTCTTCAACCCGAGTCCGCCGAGGAGCTTGTCGTTCTGTTCGGAGGCGTTGAAGATTTCGGCGGGGACGCCTTTTTTCTTGGCGTTCAGGCCGAGCATGGCGAGCATTCCCATGAACGTGCTGTCCATCCATGTGCATTCCTCCAGGTCGATCTTCAGGCCGCTGAACGGCTCCGCGGCGAGTTTCTTCGCCAGTTCGCGGAGCGGCGGCGCGCAGGCGAACGACGCGTTGCCTTTCACGCGGATGTGGTGGATACCGTCCTTTTCGGAAAGGAAGACTTCTCCGGTTTCCATAGTCCGTTCTCCTTATTTCTGCGCGTCCGCGCCGTCCTTGACGAGCACGGCCTTGATCCTGCGGACGCCGCGGCTGGAGCTTTCCTCCTTGAGGATCTTGAAGCCGCCGAGCTGCCCGGTATGCGTGGCATGGGGACCGCCGCAGATTTCCTTGGAGAAATCGCCCATGCTGTAGACTTTCACGATGTCGCCGTACTTGTTGCCGAAGAGGCCGATGGCGCCTTCCGCGCGTGCGGCGTCGGGTGACATTTCGCGGCAGACGACCGGGAGATCGGCCTTGATCTGCTCGTTCACGATGCGTTCGACCTCGGCGAGCTGTTCCGGGGTCATCTTCTCCGGGTGGGAGAAGTCGAAGCGGAGACGGACGCCGTCGATGTTGGACCCGCGCTGGGCGACGTGGTCGCCGAGGACCAGGCGGAGCGCCTTATGGAGCAGGTGCGTGGCGGTATGGAGTTCGGCGGAGGCTTCGGAGTGGTCGGCGAGCCCGCCCTTGTTCTGGCCCTTTTCGGCTGTCTGGGAATCGGCGATGTGCTTCTGGCGCGCTTCCTCGTAGCCTTTCATGTCGACGGTGAAGTTCTTTTCTTTCGCCATCTCCACGGTGAGCTCGATCGGGAATCCGTAGGTCTCGTACAGGTTGAACGCGTTCTTGCCGGAGATGACCTTGTTCGTCACGAAGTCCGGCACGCGGGCGACCATCTTCTCGAATTCGCGGGTGCCGCGTTCGAGCGTGCGCTGGAACGTTTCCTCCTCGCGGCTGAGCTCGGAGAGGATGGTGTCGCGCTGCGTTTTCAGTTCGGGGTAGAAGTCGCCGCTGATGCCGATCACGACGTCGGCGATCTTCGCGGTGAAAGCCTCCTTGATGCCGAGGTTGTTGCTGCCCTCGCGGATGGCGCGGCGGATGATGCGGCGGAGCACGTACTCGCGGCCGTTCTTGTCCGGCACGACGCCGTCGGCGATGATGAAGACGGCGGCGCGGATGTGGTCCGCCACGATGCGTTCGGGCGCGGTGCGCGGCGTGCCGGGTTCATGCGTGACGCCGCGGATCTCGTCGAGCTTGGCGAAGATCGGGGTGAAGAGCTCGGTCTCGTAGCAGTTGTCCTTGCCCTGCAGGATAGCGGTCACGCGCTCCAGGCCCATGCCCGTGTCGACGTTCTTCTGCGCCAGCGGGGTGAACGTGCCGTCCGCCTGCTTGAAATACTGCATGAAGACGTTGTTCCAGATCTCGACCCAGCGCTTGTCGGATGGGTCGAAGACTTCCGGCGCGGGCTTCGGGCCGGTCCAGTAGAAGAATTCGGTGTCGGGACCGCAGGGGCCGGTGATCCCGGCGGGGCCCCACCAGTTGTCTTTCTTCGGGAGCTTCGCGATGCGGTTTTCGCTCACGCCGTGCTTGCGCCATTCATCGTAAGCCTCCTCGTCGAACGGCGCGTCAGCGTCGCCGGCGAACACGGTGAACCCGAGCATTTCGAGCGGGAATCCGAGGTAGTCGGGCGAAGTCAGAAATTCATAGCTGAACGCGATCGCCTCTTTCTTGAAGTAGTCGCCGAGGGACCAGTTGCCCAGCATCTCGAAGAACGTCAGGTGCACGGCGTCGCCGACGTCGTCGATGTCGCCCGTGCGGATGCACTTCTGGACGTCGGTCAGGCGGGTTCCCTGCGGATGCTTTTCGCCGAGGAGATACGGCACCAGCGGGTGCATCCCGGCGGTCGTGAAGAGCACGGTCGGGTCGTTGTCCGGCACGAGCGAGGCGCTGCGGATGACCGCATGTCCCTTGGACTGGAAGAATTGCAGGTACTTTTCGCGGAGTTGAGCGGCAGTGGTAATCATAATATGGGAATCTCCATGTAGGTTGTCAAACCATAACAATACACCATAATCCGGCTTTTTACAAGCGGATTTGCGGGTGTTTCGCCTTAAATTTGTTTCTTTTCTTTCTTAGGGAGCGACCGGGCGCGGCGCGGCGGAATCCGAGTACTCCACCGTCTTCACGGGGTTGCCGCCATAACGCAGAGTGCCGTCCGGATCAAGCGAGAACTTGTTCCGGGCGAAATCGTCGACCGTCTGCGGGAAGACCACCCAGTCGCCGTGCTCTTTCAGGTTTTCCAGGTTGCGGTCCGCCACCTGCATGAGCAGATCGCCGCGGTATTCCGCGGGTTTCTTCCCGGCGCGTGCCGCCTGGCACGCCTTGAGCTCGTTGACGGTCGCGCCCATGAGGTCGACCGGGACGGGGGCGGAAATCCCGAGCACCGGGCCGGAGTCCATCTCTTTCGCGCCGCCCGTGAACGCCTGGGCGATGATCACGCTGCTGCGGAGATGGGTGTGTCCGCGGAGCAGGGCGGTCTCGACGGGAAGGCGCTGAAGCCCCGCCAGATAGCGGCGCCCGTCCTCCTCAAGCGTGAGGTCGCCGGGATGCACGTTCAGGCATGGCAGGACGCACGTGATGTTGGAGAGCGGTACGAATCCGGCGAGAATGCCGAACTGGACGCTGTAGGGCATGAGCAGGCGGATCAGGGCGCCGGTCCACTCTTCGCGCACCTGCAGGGCGCGTTCCGAGGTCAGCGCGATCTTTTCCAGCCCGCGTTCGCGGTAGAACTTCGCGATGTCGTGTTCGACCAGCGGCAGGCCGTATTGCTTCGCCAGGGCGCGTGCGCGACTCGTTTCGGGTTTGTCGGTCACGAGGACGCGGGGCGTCCAGCCGTTGAACGCGCCGGAATGCCATCCCTCAAGGAGCTTGGCGGCGTTCGTTCCGGTTCCGCTCAAAAACACGGCTGCGGCCGGTTTTTCCGGAAAAGTTTGGAAAAAAGTGGAAGTCATGGCGTACTTTCATTTGATTTTTGCGATTTTGTGTTTAAAATATAAACTGTGATTTTCGTTTCGCAAATCTTTTCACCATTTTTTTTCGGTTTTATTCATTTCCATGGAGACCAGACTATGAACTTTCCCAAATATGCCGCAGTTCCTTTCTGCATGATCCTCTGCACGATTGCAGCTTCCTCTTTTTCCGATGATGCCGCGCAAGGAAAATCCCCGGCTCCGGCGGCTGTCCCCGCGGCGGAACAGGCCGCTTCCGCGGATGAAAAAGCCGATGCTGCAAAGAAAGAAGCCGAAGCAAAGGCCGCCGCCGAGAAGGCGAAGAAAGAAGCGGAAGCAAAGGCCGCCGCCGAGAAGGCGAAGAAAGAAGCGGAAGCAAAGGCCGCTACCGACAAGGCGAAGAAAGAAGCGGAAGCAAAGGCCGCCGCCGAGAAGGCGAAGAAAGAAGCGGAAGCGAAAGCCGCCGCCGACAAGGCGAAGAAAGAGGCGGAAGCGAAAGCCGCCGCCGACAAGGCGAAGAAGGAAGCGGAAGCCAAGGCTAAAAACACGTTTGAGGGACGTTTCCCCGAACTCGCCAAGGCGATCGCCGATGCCGAACTTACCGCCGAAAAGAAAGCCGAAGTCGACGTCCTTTCCGCCAATCTCATGGCAAGCAGCGACGCCCTCAACGAGATCGCCGCCCGCGATTCCGCGCAGCCTGCGGAAAAGCTTGAGGCCGAGATCGAATGCCTCACGCATTACACTGCCATCCTCGCCGCTGTGTCTTCCCCCGAAAACGAAGAGCTCCTGGCGGACAAGAAGCTTGAGCTTCATTCGGCGCGCGAAGACAGGCTGTTCCTTGCCCAGAAAGATTTCGAGGAAGGCAGGATCGACTCTGCCGAACTGCGCGAGATCGAGGAACGGTATCTGGTCGTCGAAGTCTCCGAAATCCCTGCCGAGTCCGTCAAAAAGGAACGGAAAGAGCCGTTCTGGGGCTATAAGAAGCACAAACCCATTCCCGTCCTCATCGTCGTCGCGAACTACCGCATCCCGCGCAAAGTGATCGCCGAATATCTCCGCACGAAGTACGACGTCCCGTATGTCCTGCTGCCGTCCGACTCCGGCAAGCCCTCGAAAGACGACCAGGTCTTCTTCAGCGGCGGCAAGAAGCTTTCCGGCGAGCTTGAGGTCGCGATGCCCGCGCCGCAGCTTTCCCGCTTCATCGCCTACCTGCGCCCCGAAACGGTCGTCTTCCTGGGCGACGACACCTACATCAACCCCGTGTACCGCATGGCAGTGCCGGATTCCATCCGCAAGGTGGAGTTCTCCAGCCCCGAATGGAAAGTCAACACGGTCCGCCTCGACGAATTCTTCCGCAATACGCTGAAGACGGATGTGTCCGACCACTATCTGGATTTCCTGCAGAATCAGGACAAGTTCAACGAGGAGTGATCCCCGATGTTCACGGTCTTCCGCCTCTCCATGAACGCCTGCCGGGAGTGTCTGCGCGAACCGGTGTTCTACCTGATGCTTTTGGCGGCGCTGATCATGATCGGGCTTTTCCCGTATTTCTCCATGTTCGTGTTCCGCCAGCAGATACGGCTGGTCTGTGACAGCTCCATGGCCACGACCATGCTCTTCGGGCTGTTCGCCGCCGTGCTCTGCTCTGCCCGCACGATCAACCGCGAGATGAAGAACGGGACGGTCCTGCTGCTGATGTCCAAGCCCGTCTCCCGTTTTTCCTTTGTCATTTCAAAGATATCGGGCATCCTGATCTCCCTCACGCTCTTTGTTTTCATCTGCAACGCGGCGACATGGCTGTCCGTCCTGATCGCGAAAGACCAGTTCCGCCTGAGCACGCCGCTTCTCTGCTGGTATTTCGGCGCGATCTGCCTGGCTGCGCTGTTCGGCGGCATCCGCAACTTCATTTCCCAGAAGTCGTTTTCGTCCAACGCCGTTATCGCGATGGCGGTTCTTTTCCCGATCATCGCGGCGGTCACGCAGGTCATCCGCGCGAGGACCCTGCCCGACTACCTGAAAGCCGACACGGAAAGCTTCATGCAGGCGGACGTGCTGGTCCCCGCTCTGTGCATGCTGTTCTTCGCGGTCTGGATCATGGGCGTCATCAGCTCGGCGCTGGCGACGCGGATGGAGATCGTGGGCAACCTGATGGTCTGCCTGCTGCTCTTCCTGGTCGGGATGGTGCTGCATTATTTCGCGGCGCCGGCGTTCGGCACGGGGACCGTGAGCGCGCTGCTCTGCACTTCGCTGGTGCCGAACTGGCAGCTCTTCTGGATGGGCGACGTGCTGTCGAACCGCATCCACATCCCGGCGGCGTATTTCGTCTGGACGGCCCTTTATTCCGTCCTGTACTGTGCGGCATGGGTCGGCTGGGCATTCTTCCTGTTCCAGGACAGTGAGCTTGCCCGCGACACCCGCTGAGCGCGAAAGGATGCGTTTTCCAGGATGATGATCGAAGCGGAACACCTTTTCAAGCGCTATGGCGTCCGGCTGGTGGTCGACGACCTTTCGCTCCATGTGGACGTCGGCGACGTGCTGGGGTTCATCGGGCCGAACGGCGCGGGCAAGACCACGACCATGAAAATGATCAGCGGCGTGATGCCGCCGTATGCCGGCACCGTCCGGATCGACGGCATCGACATCGAGGCGGACCCGCGCCTCGCGAAGTCCCGCATCGGCTTCCTGCCGGAAAATGCCCCGCTCCACATGACCATGACCGTCCGCGCTTTCCTGGCGTACACGGGCCGTCTGCACGGCTTCTACGGGCGCGAGCTCGCCCGTCGCGTGGACCGCGCGATGGAGCGCTGCGGCCTGCGGGAGACCGCGGGCCAGGAGATCGAATCCCTGTCGAAAGGCTACAAGCGGCGTGTCTGCCTGGCGCAGTCCATCCTGCACGACCCGAAAGCGCTCATCATGGACGAGCCGACCGACGGGCTTGACCCGAACCAGAAACGCCAGATCCGCGAGCTGATCCTCTCGCTCCGGGAAGACACCGCGGTCATCATCTCCACGCATATCCTGGAGGAGGTCGAGGCCGTCTGCTCCCGCGTTTTCCTGCTCTGCAAGGGTAAAACGCTTTTCGACGGCGCCAAGGATGAATTCCGCGCGAAAGCCGACGCGCTCCATACGGACCTCGCCGGGCTGTTCGCCGTCATGACGGAGGGGGAACAGACATGACCGCATCGCTCCGCCGCATCTTCGCCGTCGCGTCCCGCGAATTCTTCGCGAGTCTGGCATCGCCCGCCGCCTGGGTCTTCCTCGTGATCTTCCTGGTCATGGCGAACGTCTGCACGTTCGTCTTCAGCGACATCCTCTCGCTCGGGCAGGCCGACCTCAGCCCGTTCTTCAACTGGATGCCGTGGCTCTTCATGTTCCTGATGCCCGCGCTCGGGATGCCGTTGTGGGCGGAGGAACGCCGCACCGGCACGTTCGAGCTCACGCTTTCCTACCCTGTCTCGCTCTGGGAGCTTGTCTTCGGCAAATATCTCGCGGGCATGGCGCTCGTGACAGCCGCGCTCGCCCTGACGCTGCCGGTCCCGGTCACCATCGCCGTGCTGGGGCGGCCCGACATCGGCGCGATCGTCTGCGGCTACGCCGGCGCGCTTCTCGTGGGGTCGGCGTTCCTTGCCGTCTCGAGCTTCTGCTCCGCGCTCTCGAAAAGCCAGACGGCCAGCTTCCTGCTCGCTCTCCTGCTGTGCGCCCTGCTGATGTTCACCGGCTGGGACCGCGTGACCTCGCTGCTGTACCAGTGGCTGCCGGAAAGCCTCTGCCGCCTCATTTCCTACTGCACCGTAGTGCCGCATTACCAGGCGTTCCAGCGCGGTCTCTTCGATACATCCGAACTCGCATACAGCGTCCTGATCACGCTGCTCTTCCTGTATTTCGCCCGGACGGTACTTGCCTATGCCGCATCGGGCGGCGGCGGGCTTTTCCTGCCCGGAGCGCTTCGCGACCGCTACACGTGGAAGAACGTCCTTTCCATGGCGGCATCGTTCGTGATTTCCGTTTATGTCTTCGTCTGCCTCGCCCTGACGGCGGAGGCGTTCCGCATCCGGGTGGACTGCACGGCGGACCGCGCGTATTCGCTTTCGCCGGAAGCCCGCGCGCTGGCGCGTTCGCTGGATCGCCATGTGACGGTCCGCCTGTACGTCTCGCCCGCCGGCCCGGACACGCCGAAGGACCTGCTGGGCTACGCCGAACGCGTGAAGTGGCTCCTGCGTGAATTCAGCAAGGAGGCAGGCGGCAAGGTCACGCTCGAACTGGTCACGCCCGGACCCGACACGCGCGAGGAGGAAGCCGCGATCATCGAGGGGCTTCAGCCTGCCAAGAACGCCGGGGGCGACCGTTTCTTCCTCGGCCTGACCGTGTCCGCCGGACAGCTCTGCCTGCCCGTTCCGTTCCTTTCGCCGAAGAACGAATCCATGCTGGAATACGAGCTCCTGCGCCGCGTGATGCACGCGCAGAACCCGAAACGCCCCGTGGTCGGCGTCATGAGTCCGTTCCCCGTGCTGGGGCGTTCGCCTTCCCCGCAGACCGGCAGTTCCGGCGCGGCGGCGTGGTACCTCTTCACGGAGCTGAACAAGGATTACACGCTGGCGGAAGTCCCGACGGACGTGAAGGCGATCCCGGACGGGCTCGACGCCCTGCTGGTGGTGCATCCGCATGACTTCGACCGCCGGACCCTCGAGGCGATCGACGCCTATCTGGTGAAAGGCGGACGCCTGGCGGTGTTCGTGGACCCGCTTTCAGCCTATGCGCTGGCTTCGGCGCAGAAAGACTATTCCTACGTGAACATGACCGACTCCACGCTGGAGCCGCTCCTGACCAAATGGGGCGTGGCGTATTCGCCCGCGCGCCTCGCCGCCGACATGAACTTCAAGTACGACCAGCTCGACAAGTCCGGCGTCCGCCGGACGATCCCGACCGCGCTGTGCATCACCGAGGCGGGCATCGACCGCGGGAGTCCGATCACCGGCGCATTGACGGCACTGCGCATGAACTACGCCGGGTTCTTCTCCCTGCGGAATCCGCCGCGGGAGCTGTCGTTCGAGCCGCTCGTCTTCACGACCGATTTCTCCATGGCTGCGGACGTGGCGGACCAGCCGGAAAAGATCCTGGCGGAATTTTCCATGCCCGGACACGATTCCGACGGACAGAAATTCAACCTGATGATGCACATTTCCGGGCAGTTCCCGAGCGCATACGGGCTTGAGGAGCCCGGCAAGCCGGGCGAAGTCTACCTCTTCGGCGATGCGGACATGCTGTTCCACGACGCGTGCGTGGCGCAGTCCAAGGATGAGTTCGGGCAGACCATCGTCGTCCGCATCAACGACAACATCACGCTCATGGAGAACGTGGTGGAGTCCCTGTGCGGCGGCGGCCGCCTCTCCTCGCTCCGGAGCCGCATCCCCATGTCCCGTCCGCTCACACGCCTCAACGAGAGCCAGATGCGCGCCGACCTGGCGTTCAAGGACCGCATCCTCGCGCTCGCCGAGGAGTCCATGCGGCTGGAACAGCGCGTGGAGTCCATCCGCAAGCAGCTGATCGTGAGCGGCGGTGCGGCGCGGCTGACCCAGGAACAGCGCGACCTGCTGAACAATTACGAGCAGAAAGACGCCGAGCTGAAACGTGAAATCCGCGAAATCCGTCTCCAGCTGAGGCAGGACCTGGACCGCATCAATAACGCGGTCCGCCTCATCAACATCGTCCTGATCCCCGCGCTCGTCGTCCTCTGCGGCATCGTCTGGAGCGTCGCCCGCAAACTGAAATGGAAACGGCATATCTCATGAAAAAACGCAGAGCCCTCATCGTCCTTTTCCTCGCGGCCGTTACGGCGCTGGCCGTGGTGTCCGAGCTCAGGCTCCGCCGCGATTCCTCTTCCTCGTCGGCGTCTGTCCGCCTCGCCCTGCCGCAATTCCGCCCGGAGGACGTCCGCACGCTCGAGATCTCCTGGCGTACGCAGAAAAGCACGCTGGACTTCATGGCGGACGGGCAATGCTGGGCGGTCAAGGAACGCGCCGGAGCGCAGGCGGCATCCGCGCAGGTAGCCGACCTGCTGGAGGGACTGGCGAAAGTCGCGCCCCTGAAAGAACTGGAGGTTTCCGGGATCGACGATTACAAAGACCTGAACCTTGTTCTGCCGGAGGAGATCGCTGCCCCGGGCGCGCCGTCCGACCTGAAAAACTCCGAGGGCATCCTCGCCGTCCTGCGCGGTGAAGACGGCGGAGAGCTTCTGCGCATCATGCTCGGACGCGGCCACACCCGCCTCGCCTCCGACCGTATCGGCAATCTGGCGGTGCAGGGGTACGACGGCCGCTACGTCCGCGTGTGGTACCCGGACAAGTCCAGCCGTGTCTTCCTCATTTCCCGCGTGTTCGAGAAATGCGTGCCGAATCCGCGCCAGTGGATCGAGCAGCTTTTCCTCTCCAAGCCGGAGAATCCCGCGTACGCCAGGTTCCAGCGGAAACGTCCCGGAGCCGAGACATCCTCGATCGTGTGGTTCGTGAATACGGCGAAGGACAAGTTCCAGCTCGTCCTCCCGCAGGGCGAACTCGACATGGATGCTTTCTCTCAGAAATATTCTGTGCTCGCCGCGCCGTTCTCCGTCGATCTTCTGAACCAGTCCCCGGACACCATGGAGTTCAACGACTCCTTCCAGACTGTCATGGGCGACGGTTTCGCCTATCTCCTCGAATTCGCGAAGCTGGAGGAGCTTTCCAAGGAAAACGATGCCGACGTCTACGCCGGGCGCATGACTGTTTCGTTCGACCCGGAGAACGTCCACCGCCTCATCGGCGAGCCGGACGACGCTTTCGAGCGCCGCAAGAAACAGCTCGCATCCCGCGCCGAATACGAAAAGCGTACCGCGAACGGCCGCATTTTCCTGCTCAAGACCGGGTTGCAGGAGATTCTGGCACAGCCGCCCGTGAAACTGCTGCCGAAAGCCGCTTCCGCCGCCGTCCGTGAATCAGACCAGCCATCCGAAAAAAAGGAAGAGTGAGCTTATGCCGAAACATCCGTTCCAGTTTTTCTCCGTTTTCTGCCTTTTCCTGATGGCAGCGTCCGTTTCTGCGCAGACCGTCACGGACGTCCCGCTTCCCGCTGCCCAGACGAAACCGGCAGCGGCGAAAGCCGCTTCCACCGTTTCGACCGCCGTTTCCGAAGCGGCGAACAAGCTCCCGACCGCCGAGGAGATCGAGGCGGAACGCGCGCGCCTGGAACGCATGCGCGCCGCGCTGGCAGCGGAACGCGCCGCACTGGAACAGTACCGCGCCGACCTCGTTCGCCGCCAGCAGGAAGCCGCCGCGGCAGCCGCGAAAGCGCAGGCCGAGGCAGAGGCGAAAGCCGCCGCGGATGCGAAAGCCGCGGGTTCCGCCGCGTCCATCCCCCCGCCCGCAAAGACGGATCCCGTTTCTGCGAAGAACCTGAGCTCGGAGGAGCTTCAGCGGCAGCGCCAGCTCGCCATCGAGCGCGCCAAGGCGATCGAAAAGGCGGTGGCGGCGCAGAAAGCCGCGGACGCGAAGAAGAAAGCCGCTGCCGCGGCGGCGCAGGCGGCTTCGCAGAAAGACAAGGACGTCTCGACCATGAAGCTCCGCAGGATCACGCACGAAAAGGTCAAATACGTTCATCTGCGGGACGTGGCGGTCAACTACGGCCTCACGTTCGCCTACACGCAGAAGTCCGGCAAGACCTCCGGGGCGGTTATCTACGACAAGACGCGCAAGGCCGTCCTCTCCGCCACCTATCGCGAGGGGACTGTCAACGGCACCCAGGTCCATTTCCTGTACCCGATGCTGCTCAAGAACGGCGAACCGTACATCTCCGAGGTCGATTTCCTGACCTGCCTCGACCCGCTTCTCCGCTATAAGACCGCCGTCAAGCTCGGCATGAAGACCATCATGATCGACGCCGGACACGGCGGCACCGATCCGGGCGCGGTCAACGGCTCCCACAAGGAGAAAGTCTACACGCTGCAAATCGCGAAACGACTTCAGACCCAGCTCGAAAAGCTCGGGTTCCGCGTCATCATGACGCGCACCGGTGACACCTATCCGACGCTTCAGGAACGCGCCGCGCTGTGCAAGAAGTACAAGCCAGACCTCTACATCTCCATCCACTGCAATTCCTCCACGAACAAGACCCCCTCCGGGATCGAGACCTACCGCGCCGTCCCTGTCGGCGGCACCGAGACCAAGGGCTCCAAGGTCAAGACGGAGAAGCAGTCCGCCAACGAGTTCGACGCGAACAGCTCGCGCCTGGCGTTCGAGATGCAGAAAGGCCTGGTCGCCGCCACGGGCGCGAACGACCGCGGCACCCGGCATCAGGCCATTTACGTGATCGGGAACGCCTCCTGCCCCGCCGTCCTGCTCGAAGTCGGGTATCTTTCCAACGACGCCGAGCTCAAGAAGATCGCCTCGCCGGAGTACCAGAACAAGATCGTGTCCGGCATCCTCGCCGGACTCGCCGGCTACGGCTCATTCCTCCGCTGATCGTTCCGTTCCATTCCTCCCCCCCTGAAATCCGAGGCGTTCATAAGCCGCACGTTTGTTCTGCGCTTCAGAAGCCGAGGAGCTTGCCGATGCCGTTCAGCAGGACGGAGAGGAACCGGTCGAGGCCGCTGCCGAGGACTTCCTTTTCCTGTTTTCCGACCAGGTTCTGCGTCAGGAACGTGCCGCCGCAGAGCTTGTAGTCCAGCAGCGAGGTCATGCCGCGGAAATACGCCCAGAACGTCTGGGTGCGGCACAGCGAGTACGCCGCGCCGGGCACATAGCCGACCAGCACGCCGTCCTCGATCTTGTGGATCGCATGGGACCCGGGCTCGATCTTCTGGACGTCGATGCCGCGCCCGCCGATGATGAAGATGGTGCCGGTACCGAAGAAGACGATGTGGCGCAGGCGCATGGAAATCAGGTTGTGCAGCTTGAAGCTCCAGACAGTTCGGACCTCGACGTCGTCGGTCAGGCCGATCACGTGGCGGGGCGTCAGGACCAGCCCCGGTCCGCCGTTCAGTTCGATCTGCTGGATGTATACCTCGTCGTCGCGCGGAGAGGTCAGCTTGATCTGCCCGGGCGTTTTCGCGGTTGGATCGTTCCGGTAGGCGAGGAGTTCCACGAGGTCGGCGGCGATGGAAACGAGCGGGGCGCCCCAGCGCCACATGAACTTGGTCCGGCAGGTCACGTCACGGCGTTCCTTGCCCCAGTCGCCGCCCTGTGCCCGCAGATAGAACTTGCGCCCCTCCGGAATCGTGAATATGATGCTCCTGGCGGCGCGGTGGAACGTCGGCTCGGGCGTGCCCTCGGAATCTTTGGTCCTGATGCGGATCGGGGGAAATCTTTCGACTATGGCTGCGGCGACATAGTACATGAAGACGAGCCAAAGCGGCGGCGTGAACAGCACGAAGCAGATCGTGAAGAGCAGTATCCTGATGCCGTTGGCATTCCATTCCTGCGACACGGACTCCGTGAGGGAACGCGTCACGCTTTCAAGCTGGAAGACCAGCATTTCGCGGTTCTTGTCGAGCTGGGCGAGTGTATCCTTGTATTTGGCGATCGAAGATTCGAGCGTGGAGATCTGGAGTTCCAGGCGCTTCTGTTCGGCGGTGAGCCGGGCGTATTCGGACCAGTGGTCGATCGGGTGGCTCCACGCGCTGGGGAGATTGTCCAGTTGTTCCAGGCATTCGTTCCGCTGCTGCCGCCAGTGGTCGAGCATGGAGAGCCGGCTTTCGAGGGACTGTTTTGTCTTTGCGATCTCGTCTTCGACCGACCGGATGCCGGCGAGAACAGCCTCGCGTTGCTCCGTGAGCTTGGCGGCGTTGTGCTTCGCGGCGCGGATCCCTGGCGCCAGCAGGCACAGCACGACCGTGATGGCGGCGATGGTAAGGATGTTCCGCAGAACCCAGGCGATGATTTTTCCAATGAGTGCCATGGCGCGTCGAGGGGGAGGCGGAATCTGTTAGTATCAGTTGTGCGGCGGCCCGTTCAGGACCTGTTTCAGCAGTGCAGCTGCTTTATCCAGGTCGGCAAGCAGTTCGGCACGAACGGTTTCGGCGCGAAGCCTGAACTCGTCCCGATGCGCCAGAGCCCAATCGACGGATTCGGTCAGGCGCGGCAGGTCGAGGTGGTCGGTGGTCCCCGCGGTCACGAGCCCGAAACGGGAAAGGAAATACTCGATCTTGCTGCCTCGGGCGATGCCGACGCCGGGCACGAGGTTGTTCAGCCCCAGGATCAGCAGATGCAGACGGCTGCTGACGATGGCGGGCAGGCATCCGCACAGGTACCTCATCTCACACATGTTTTCCTTCTTCCTTCCAGCTAGGATCATTGCGGAATCTCCCCGGGGATGGCTGCTTCGGGCAATCCACGCACTTCTTCTTCGTCGGTTTCGGATACTGCCTTTTTGGATAATGCGATCCTTTTTTTCTCCAGTTCAGCCTGTTCCAGGCTCCGCTGGTAGGCGGCCTTGATGCTCTTTCTGTGAACCGCGATAACGCCGATGAGGGCATAAAGGATCATCTGTTCCGCAAAGTTGTTGAACTGTTTCAAACTCCATTCAAGCGTGGAATGCCAGTAGTTGCAGGTCAATCCGGCGAAAAGGCCGATCACGATGCCGCAGCATGGCTTTTTCCTGAGGACGAACATGCTTACTATTACTGAGAAATAATAGTAAAAGAACCACATAATCAGGATACCCAATGCGTACCAGCCGCATTCGGCGGCAACCAGAAGGTAGATCGTTTCGACCACACCTCCGCGTTCCTCCGGTGCATTGTAGTCCCGTACAGCGACGTAATTGTATTTCGATCCCGAGTACTCGGTCCAATTGTTGGCTCCCACGCCTAACCGGTAATCGTTTGCGATTTGCTTTGCAGCGAGAGCGAGTATGATTCGGGTGTTTTTTGATGCTTCAGGTGCTTTCGTGAATCGCAGGATGATACGCGGCAGTGCATACCCGATCACGCTCAACATGACGATCAGGCCGATGAGCATGAGGGTGAGACGCCGGACTGAAAAACCGTTCAAGAGAATAGACAGTCCGCAGACGATGGCGATGCCGCCGAAGTAGATCACGAGCCCGCCGCGGGAATAAGTGAAGACAATCAGAAGGGCGGACCCGCCGAATGCGACCAGCGTCAACAAAAACAGGATCTTTCCCATCTGCTCGTTCATCAGGGTGCCCAGTGTGAGAAGCCCGAAAAGCTCCAGATAAAGGGCCAGGGAGTTCTGATGGGGAAAAGTCGATCGTATCTGGAACATGCCCATCCTGTACTTCTGGTTGAATCCAACCAGGAAAAGAATGATCAGGACAGCGCAAACCACATAAATGAAGAAAGAAAGGTCCTTGCTGTTGTTCAGGTAATTGAATGCTGCCAGGAACGTAATGTACATCCAGAACATCTTATAGACTTCAAATCCCCATTGGTGCAAGTAAATCGCATTGACGCCGGAAATCAGGACCGCAAGATAATACAGGAAATAGAAAAAGGCCCCCGGAGGGAACAGCCTGACCTTGTATTGCAAATTGAAAAACGCACTGATCAGGAGAGGAACGGCAAAAAAGTAAACGGCAGTAAATACATAGCCGCGGGCCGTGCCGCGCCAGTCCGGCATCGGCATGAAACTGATGGAAAGATCGTTGCTGGTGAAGTAGACCATTCCGGCAAAACATACATGCCTGAATGCAGGGAATATGCAGCATATGACCGTCATAAAAGGGATCATATACAAAAAAATGAAAAGAAAGACCAAGATCTTTATGATCGGCATATGCTAGCCCTTGTTCCCAATAGGTGGAAAGGCATCAGAGGCTGAAATACCCCAGAATGGTCGAACCGAAAGGTCCCGCCAGGAGATTGACGAGCTGCAGTGTGGGCAGAAGCTTGCGGACGAGCTGATTCCATTTCGAGATGTCGTCCTGGGGTACATAGATGATGTCGTTTGCGCGAAGGACGAAGTCTTTCATCTTTCCGTTCAGGATCTGCTCCACGTTGACCGTGTAAACTACAGTGTTATTTATGCCGCCGCGAATAACGCGGACAAAATGGCTGTGCGTATCCGTTTTGAGACCGTCGACGTAAGCAAGCCCCTGCAACAGGGTCATTCCCTCATTGAAGCCGACATAGGTGTTGTGGTTGACCTCGCCGAGGAAGATGATGGAGCCGTTCATGGTGGATGGGATGTAGATGTAGTCGCCGTTCAGGACCGGGATATTGTTCAGGTCATCGCCATCGTAGACCAGTTTTTTGAAGTCAACTGGCAGTTTCCGTCCATCTCGCTTGATGTAGGCGTTGTCCAGATCGGCGAGTTCGACCGTATCATTGTTGAAAGAACCCATCTGGAAACCGCCGGCCAAAGCGATCGTGTCGAGCAGGCGCGTCTGTCCGATCGACACCGTGTAATTACCGGGACGCACAACACGCCCGGCGATCGTGAAGTAATAGCCGTTGATGGTTGTCGGGGCCAATGTGACAAGCGGGGCTTTCAAGTATTTGGAAAACCTTTCCTCGATCAGGTTTGTTGCGTCTTCCAAATTCATCCCGGAAAGCTTCAGGATCCCGATCAGAGGGATGCTGGCGGTCCCGTCCGGGGCGATCAGTATGTTTGAAGCGAGCGTGGGCTGGTTGTATACGGATATCTGGAACGCGTCGCCGGGCTGGATTTCATAGGGAACGGGATTCACGACGTGAAGCGCCTTGAGCTCTTCCTGAATGGCAAAAGTATCACCTTCCTGTTTGGGCACGACTGAAGTCATCCCGGGAACGGCGATCCCGCCGAACGGAGTGGTATTGCATGCGGTCACGACAAGAGAAAGGAGAGGCAGAAAGAAATGCAGCAGTCTGCGAGGTTTGCAAATCATAATGTCACCCTGTTGTAATGCTTGTTGTTAACATTGTAAAGGAGCCCGACGATGTTTTTCACATGGAACGATCTCAGGAACTGAAGGATTCTGTAAATGCTCAGTTTTGAAGTATGAGCATACTTCATCGGGATGATGGTCATATCCGCGTTGCGGGCGATTTCCGAGAAAAGCTGCCGGTGCAGTTCGAAATCGAAGAGTTCCCACACGATGATGGAAACGGATTTGTATGCCGATTTGATCCTCTGGATCTGGTCGTCCGCCAGCGGGGAGATGAACGACAGGTCGTCCAGGCGGAAGAAAACGGAACGGTCTTTTCCCAGCTTCGGGGGTTCGTCCGTGAACTGGTAGAGATAGTCGTTGATGAGCAGCGGCGTCTGCTTCGTCGAGGATTCCTCCTCCGTAATGGGGGAGATCATGACATACTTGCATCCGAGGCGTATTTTCAGCGTTTCGCAGAATTCCTCTTTCGCCTTTTCGTCCAAGTCTTCCTTTTTGTTCGGAGCGAAAACGAGCAAGAGGGGATGGTCGGGCGAAGCCTTGGAGAACAATGCCTCGCCGTTGCTGATCATCGTCTGGAGGGCGCTGTAGTAGTTGGCGCGATGGGCCTGCTCCAGGACCGGGATCATGCCCAGCATCTTGATCTTGAGGGCCTGCTGGATGTCGATGTTGGAACGTATCGTCAGATTGAAAAGCTCGCAGCCGAAAATAATGGCGAACGAGATGAATACGCCGAGGACGAAACCTATGACAGCCCAGACGCCGCGTTTGCGTCCCAGTGGTGTGTTGGGCGATTTCGCGAGTTCCTGAATGGAGATGTCGGAGAAAGAGCGTTCCAGGAAGTTGTGGATCGTGACGATCTGGAGTTTTGTCTTATTGATCTGGTCTTTGCATTGTTCGATGTCGGTTTCCAGCTGGCGAATGGACGGCTGGATCGCGGACAGAAGTTCCCGGCGCGCCCGCAGCTGGATAGCGATTTCGTTGTTGAGCTTGATCTCATTTGTCAGCGTCGTGATTTCAGCTTTTTTCGAGGCGATGGCGACCTGGATCTGTGTGTAGGCGGGGTTGCGGGAGACGATCACTTTCTTGTTGACGTCGTTTTCCGTGGAGTCTTCCTCCTGTTCCGCCTTTTCCATGTTGGCTTTCATTTTCCTGACGAGTTCGCGCTGCTGAAGGAGAAGCGGGTTGCTTTTCGCATAGATCTGCTCGTAGGAATTCAGCAGGGATTCCGCTCGCATGAGCTCGTCTTCCGCCACGGTGCTTTTTTCCCTGTGCGTGACGACCTCTTCAGGCGTGTTGGCCAGTTCTCCCTGAAGCTCGTACAAGGCGCGTTGCGCGGAATCCTGTGTGGAGGAGTCGCGCGTCAGCCTGTCTTCGATCTGAAGCAGACGCTGGTTGTTGAACGCGATGTCGTTTTCGATGATGGTAAGGTTGTTCTCCGCACTGACCTTTTTCAGCTTTTCGGTCTGTTCCGCCAGTTGCTTTTCCAGTTCATTCTGCGTCCGGACGTAGCTGTCGTTGAGGTCTTCCAGATTCTTCCGGATCAGCTTTTTGTATTCCTCGATGAAGACGTCCGCCAGTGTATTGGCGAGGGCGGCGGCAATCGTCGGGTCCTTGGAGGATGCGGAGACGAAATAATAGTCGGAGTTCTTTTCCGAGTTGATGTTGATGTTGTTGAAAAGCTGCTCCGCCGTGTAGGGCAGACTGAGGCGCTTGATCGTTTCCTCCAGCACGGCGCGGCTTTTGAACAGGTTCAGGATGATGGATTTCTGGACGTTCACATACCCGGGCGGGAGAATGCCGCTTTTTGTGTCCGTGATCTCCTGGCGGATCAAGCCGCAGTTGGTCACGTAAACGTCGGTCGTGGTCATCGTCCTGATGAGGAAAAAAATGCAGGTGAAGAGAAACGGGAAGATGGCGAAAAGCCACCACATTTTCTGGATTGCGAAGACCCAGCACCAGATGTCCCGTTTGAAGAGGCGGGTAAACTGTATGATAAGGGGTTCGGAGTTTTCTTCCGAACCGGAATCCATTTTCCCGATGCCGGTCCTGATCGCCGAATCGTTATTGTCCGATAAAATCATTCCGTTGCTCCTCTCTGTTGCGTGGAAAATGCGGCAAGTTTCAGGTTGCGCCGCAGAATCCCGGCAAGAATCTTAACATTGAACCAGCAGTTCATGGCATAGGCATAATACTGCTCGTCGAGTTCGAGTTGGTAAGGTGCGTTTTCATGTCCCAGGTATTCGCTGTAGGAAAAAATGCCCGGCGCGTAGCCCGGCAAATCCCGGATGAACTCCTCGTTGTGTTCCGTCGCCTCCAGCAGGATGTTCCCCACGAGGCGCAGCTTTCCCGCCGCCGCGTAGGGCAGCAAATGGTATTTGTTCAGCGTAAGCCTTTGGAAGAGCTTTCCGGCGAGGCTTTCCCGCGGCAGCACGTACCCGTACAGGGCCATCGTGCGTTTTTTCCCGTACCCGGTCAGGCATTCCGCCAGCGTGGAGTGAAATTCGAGGAAAGGCCTCAGGAGAGCGTATGGAAGCGTCTGGAACAGGAGAAGCAGCAGTGCCATGACCCGTTGGTGGAACGGGCACTTGTCGTATTCATCGGGCTCCATTTCGGAAACGACGGACGGATTAGCGAAACTGATGCTGATGCCGGACTCCGGATCGATGATGCGGTTCCCGCTGCATATCTTCCCGTTGAGCTCAAGATTGCGCCCGATGTACGTATTGCCGAACACAATGGTGTTCCTGATCGTCGTGCCGTTGTCGATGACGCAGTTGTCCCCCACGATAATGTTCGGCCCGGCAAAGGCGCGGTGCCCGAACTGGATATCGTTCCCGAGGATGACGGGCGGCTTTACCCGGGCGGAACCGGGGATTTGGACGTTGCGGCCGACGAAGCTGTTTTTTCCCTCGCTGAAGCCCGGCAGATTGTATTTTTCAATGTCGCTTCCGATCAGGCGCATGTTGTGCAGGAAATAGTCGCGGATCCCGGATACCGGCGCTCCGGAGACAGGGCTTTCGTCCCGGAATTTGCTCCAGTCGTCCGGCAGGTTGTCCAGTTTGTCGCGCCCGATCAGATACCAGGCGGCCATGCCTTCGCTGTAAACACAGCCTTTCATTTCATTCGGGCCGATGCTCAGCTCGTGCCGATACCGCTTGTTGTATTCCGGCAGAAATAGACCGGAGAAAAGCAGAATGTCGCAACCTCGGCAGAACGCCTTGTTCTGGCGGAGGATCCCTTTCAGCGACTGCGATGGCGACAAGTCGCCGTAGCTGATGCTCATGCCATGCATTTCACCCTTGCGGAACCGATTCCGCAGCATGGTCGACTCTTCGTCGGACAGGATCCTGACCTCGCGGATCCCACACAGGAAACAGTAGTCCAGCGCGAATTCGATCGCCGGCTTGTTCGCGAACGGCAGCAGATAGATCGGATGGCTCGGGAAATATTGCTTGAACCAGGAATATCCACGCGCCGGACAATACAGGATGGCTTTCATCATGTCAGTACGCCCCCTTTCCGGCGAGCACGGCAGGAATCGTCTTGAACAGGATCAGCACGTCTTTCCAGAACCCCTGCCTGCGGATGTATTCCTTGTCGAGCACGACCTGTTCCCGGAACGGGATGTCGCTTCGTCCTGAAACCTGCCAGATGCAGGTGATCCCGGGCAGGATTTCCAGCCGTTTCCGGTCGTCGGGCGAGTATTGCGCCACCTCGGAAGGCAACGGCGGACGGGGGCCGACCAGGCTCATGTCGCCGAGCAGCACGTTGAAGAATTGCGGCGTCTCGTCGATGCTGTATTTCCGGATGAATTTTCCGCACCTGGTGATGCGCGGGTCGTTCTTCATCTTGAACAGCACGCCGTCTTTGGATTCGTTTTCTTTCTCCAGCGCGGCGCGGCGGGCGTCGGAATCGATGTACATGGAGCGGAATTTGTAGAAATAAAAAGGGCGGCCGTACAGGCCGATCCTGACCTGGCGGTAAATGAGCGGGCCGGGGGAATCAAGCTTGAGCCAGATCGCGATGACGATGAAAAGGGGCATGAGCAGGACGATTGCGGCGAGGCTTCCGCAGACGTCCATCCAGCGCTTGAAAATGCGGTTGCTGTTGGCGGCGAGGACACGGAACCTTTTTTTGAGGCGGGTACGGACTTTCGCCAGCGACTTGCTGCATGGCGACAGGGACCCGGACAAACAACGCATTTCGTCCAGTCCGGCGGACGCATAAGCCGCGGACGCTTTCGCGCCCATCGTCCGATTCGTCTGGTCCAGGCTGTTCAAGCTCATTTCAAGCCTCTTCTGTCAATCCTCCGCCGTTGAGCGGACTAACCGTGACGGCGTTATGCTTCGCGGGCGGCCTTGATCGCCTCGTCCAATTCGTCGTAGATATCGAAGATGCGGTATGCTTTCGTGATTTCAAAAATCATCCTTGCCCGCTGCGTCAGATTCGCCAGGATCATGACCCCGTTGAATTCCGTGCAGCTTTTCAGGCAGAATACCAATGCTCCGAGACCGGTACTGTCCAAGTTCTCCATTTCGGAAAGATCGAATACGAATTTCCTCTGCGTGGCGAACAGCTCAAGAAATTTGGACCGGAGAACTTCGGCGTTCTCCGCAGAAAGATGCCCTTTGATTTGGATGACCTCGATCCCGTCGTTTTCAAAGTTGGAAATTTCCATGCTTGTGTTTTCTCTTCCGTGTTTGCAGTGGCTATTCAAAAAAATGCGATACGTAGGCGCACGTTTATTAATATATATCCTGCCGAGAAAAAATCAACTGTTTTTTCTTTTTTCCTGCTATTTTATTCGTTTTTTCCCATTTCAGCCTCATGTTTCTTTCATTTTTTTTCTGTTGCAATCCATCTGTTTCGATGAAAACATGGTTTGCTTTCGCATGCAATATCATGCTTTCTTTTTGTTAATTTGTTGACAATAAATATATTGCATATTAAAAACATGTTGATTCAAGTGATTTCTATAGTTCTATTTTTTCAGAACCTGGAACCAGTTTTTTTGAATATTGTGTCCTTTTGAAAAGAAAACAAGATCATCGATCCCGCCGAAGAACGCTTCAGGGAACAACGATCGCAACGAATCATGCGGCGGACGGGAGAGGCCTGCTGCCGGATGCGAGGCGCGAATGAGCCGGAATGCCTCGTTTCTCGTATCCGGTTTGAGTTCCTCCTGTCCCATCGTTAGCCGCCTGTTTTTACAAAAAAAGCCGCCGGTTGGCACCGGCGGCTCAGGAAAAAACGTTGAACAAGATTGTCAGGCGTTGACTTCCTCTTTCAGCGCGATGACGACGGAACGGTTCTCGCCGTCGCCGATGCTGTTTGTGGTCAAGGCCGTGTCGCTTTCCAGCGTGATGTGGACGATCCTGCGGTCATGGGAGTTCATCGGGGGCAGGGTTTTCGGGGCGCCCCACTGATGGACTTCCTTGGCGGCGTCGAGAGCCTGCTGGCGAAGCACTTCATCGCGGGAGAAAGACGGTTTGCGGCCGCCGTCGAAACGGTCCCTGCGGTCGCCGCGTTCGCGGTATTCCCGGCGGTCGCCGCGTTCGCGGTATTCCCGGCGGGCGGGACGCTCTCCGCGGTCCTGGCGGCGTTCGGAGCGCTCGGGGCGTTCGGGGCGGTCACGTTCCGGGCGTTCCGCGCGGCGTTCACGGTTGCCGTCCATGTCGATGTAGAGTTTCGGGAAATCCGAATCGGTCTTCTGCATGATGCGGTTCACGATCAGCTGCAGGTTTTCGAGGGTCTTCCCGTGGTGTCCGATCACGCGTCCGGGTTCCGAAGTGGAAACGTAGAGGTTCACGGAGCGGGGTTTGTTTTCCACGCGGATGTTGGCGTCGATCCCGAGGAAATCGAACATGTGCGCGAGGACGCTTCTGGCTTCCTCCATGGATTCCTGCGAAGCCGGTTTGACCGGGGGCGGCGTCCTGCGGGCGCGTTCCCGGCGGTCCGGTTCCGATGCGCCGGCCTCGGCTTTGCGGTCAAGTTCCTCGAATCCGCTTTCTTCATTTTTGTCCGCGGAGCCGTCCATCGGGACAGCTTTGATCTCATCGGTCGTCACAGTTGCTTCTGCGGTTTCCGCTGCCGCACCTGCATTTTCCAGGGCCTGTTCGGCGGTCGCGGCGTTTTCTTCTGGTTCCATTGATTTCTCCGGGGTTGGGGCTGATTATATGCTTTGCGGGGTTATGTTGCCTGACGCGCTTCTTCCCGCTTCGCAGCGAATTGCCCGTATTTCATTTGAAGGATGCTGAATATCTGGCTGACCGTCCAGTAGAGCGTCAGGCCGGACGGGAGATTGTAGAACATGAACAGCATGATGACCGGCATGAGCATCATCATCTTCTGCTGTGTGGAGTCCGCGGCGGACGGCGTCATTTTCTGCTGCACGATCATGAGCACGGTCATCGCGATCACGAGCGGATGGAGTCCGACCTGTCCGATGAACGGCAGGGCGAAAGGCAGCGTCGGGCCGACGAGGTCCGGGCGCGAGAGGTCGGTGCACCACAGGAACGGCACGTTGCGGAGTTCCACGGCGGAATCAAGCGCGGAGTACAACGCGATGAAGACGGGGATCTGCAGGAGAATGGGGAGGCAGCCGCCGACGGGGTTGACCTTTTCGACGCGGTAGAGCTCCATCATCTTCTGGTTCAGTTCGGCTTTCTTCCGTGCTGTGTCGTCCGGCGTGTCCATCGGGGTTTCCTTGTACTGTTCCTGGAGCGCCTTGATCTTCGGCTGGAGTTTCTGCATGCGGCGCATGGAGCTGTTCGCCTTCTGCGTGACCGGCCAGAAAAGGATGCGGACGATGAGCGTCAGCAGGATGATGGCGATGCCGTAGGATCCGCAGATGCTTTTGAGCCAGTTCAGGAGCATGACCATGGGCCGGGCGATGAACTCGAACCAGGAATAGTAGGAAATGTGCATCACGCCCATCACGGAGGGGCCGAGCGCGCGGATGCGCGACATTTCCTTGGGGCCGCAATAGGTCTTCAGCGTGAATTCCATGGGGGCGGCCCCGTTCGGCGCGAACGTGACCGGACCGAAATCTCCGGTCATGGACGGAACCGCATAGAGGTCCTTTTCATTGGTGCTGCCGGCGGGGAGCTTCCAGATGCGGTCGCCGCTCGAGGATGCGAACGGCATGGCGTCGTCGGTGAAGAGGAGCGAGGCGAAATACTTGTTGGAGGAGCCGACCCAGGCGACCGGAGCGTTGCACGTGGTCTTGCGCTCGAATTTCTCGTCCGACTTGACCTGCGGATCGGCGGAATCGCAGTTGCCGCTGCCGACCTTGCAGAAATCCACGTTCATGCGTTCGCTGTAGATCTTGTCGCCCGTGAGGTCCTTGACCTGCGGCAGTCCGGCGAGGCGGATGCCGAGGCCGCCGACCGTGAGCGCCTCGGAATGGGGATTTGTCCAGGCGTATTTGCACTGGACCATGTAGTTGTCTTCCGGGATCGTGAACGTCTGAACGAGCTTGAGGCCGTTGGAGAACGTGCGGACGACTTCCGCCGAAAGCGGGCCGGTCTCTTTCACTTCCAAGTCGACGGGGATGAGGGCAGGTTCCGATTTGAGTTCGAACGTGCGGTATGCGCCCTCGCGGAAAAGCTCGATGGCTTCGCCGGAATCCTTGAGCGTGTAGCGCGGATCGGTGAGCTTGACGCTGGAGAGCGATCCGGTGAGTCCGTCGATCGTCACGCGGAAAAGCTTGTTTTCGAGCTCGACGGTTTTCGTTTCTTTCAATGCCTGGACGTTTTCAGGCTGGGAAGCCTGGGCGGTCTCCGCCTTGCCGGGGGCGGCATCGGAGATGGCGGCATCGGAAGCGGCCGCGCCGGGGGCTTCCTGCTGTCCGGAAGCGTTCTGCTGCGTGGACTGGAGCATCCGCTGATATTCCGCGGCGCGTTTCGCCTGGTATTTCGGCAGGTAGAGCATCCAGCCGCCCATGAGCAGGCAGCCGACCAGCACGATGAGGACAGTATCTTTGTCGTATTTGAAATTCACTCGTTGTTCCTTCCCGGATCAATGTTTCGGAGGGACGGGGTCGTATCCGCCCTGCGACCAGGGATTGCACCTGAGAATCCGCCAAACGCTCAGCGCGATGCCGCGCGGAATCCCATGAATCCGTATTGCGTCCATCGCATACTGCGAACAGGACGGCGTAAACCGGCAGCAGGGCGGGAGCAGGGGCGAGATCAGGCGGCGGTATACCCGGATGGGGACGATCACGAGCTCGCGGAACGGATGTCCGCCGGCCGCTTGTCCCGGATCATGCCCGCTTTTCTCAATGTCCGGAGCAGATGTTCCTGGACTTCCTGCTGTTTCGTTCCGAAAATCGCGCGGCGTGGAATGACCAGAATGCTGCATGGCAGGATGATCTCCTTGCTCAGGCGGAATGTTTCGGATATCAGCCGCCTTGCACGGTTCCGGACGACTGCGGAGTGATGCAGCTTGCGGCTGCAGATGACACCATACCGGGGGATTTGAACCGGATCGTCCGGCTTTGCCGCCTGCACCAGAACCGTGAAGAACGGATCCCGGCAGGCTTTTCCGTGTTCCTTGAGCGCATCGAAATCCTTTCGGGTGCGCAGTTTTTCCTGCTTCCTCAGGCTGCTGCGCTCAATTCGCACGGTGCGGTCCTCTCTCAGATGGCGGTAAGGCGCTTGCGGCCTTTCGCGCGTCTTCTGGCAAGGACCTGGCGGCCGCCCTTGGTGGCCATTCTGGCGCGGAATCCATATTTGCGGGCACGTTTGATGACGGAAGGCTGATACGTTCTTTTCATGGTTTCACCTTGTTCCCGGAGATGCGCTGCGGCACTCCGGCTGTTCCTCTCAGGGGGTTACGGCTTGTGGTTTTCGATCGATTTTGTATATGGTGTAATCCATCTAATATAGCACGCTTTCCACGCCTTTTCAACCCGCTTATTCCCTTTTTTATCCTTTTTTCCATCGTTCTCCCGTAAAAAACGATCGGATCACGGCTGGCGATCGTCCTTTTTTGGGGATTTTCCAATGAAAAGACGGCAGCCCGGGAAATGCTCGAATCGGCAAATCGGCAGTCTCTCCTTGTCTTGAGACGTGAGGAGAGAACATGTTTTAAATGTTGCATTTATGATAAAAGTGGCAAAACAAAAACTTATCTTAAATATCTTTTCCCCTTGAAATCTTTATTCTTCTGCTGTATAGTATAGGAATTATTTTAAGTAGGGGAAAACGACTGGCATGAAGTCGGCGATCACAGGCAATGTGAACTTGAAAGCACGCGGGGCGAATCACGCGTGTTCCGGTCGTCTATTCCCGGATATGAGGTCCGCTGCGGGGGATTCGCCGCACAATATGACCAATGACCCATAGGACCTATACGTCCGATACGCCCGATACGGCTCATCATCAAACACGAATCATCATATAACATATAACGCAACCACGAGGAGAAACGAGTATGGCGACCCACCATTACACAGACAAGACCTATTACGAGTACGACGCGACGCTGACGCAGAGCCTGCTGACCAAGTACATCAACACGCTGTCCTCGAGCAGCGCCACTAAGACCGATATGACTTACCTGTGGAGCATCGGCAATATGTCGCGCTTCACCGGATCGCGTCACGAGCCCAATCCCGACATCTCCTCCGGCGAGTCCGAAGAGCCGCGTCCCTCGACGGTCACGCACG
>Ga0310690_10000497_pt1 | contig 83066 bp, 67 predicted proteins | sample AusTroGonzalo_MG_2_FD_207661 | JGI IMG/M metagenome (GOLD analysis project Ga0310690, IMG submission 207661) | Bovine rumen microbial communities from tropical cattle in Woodstock, Queensland, Australia - Gonzalo_04 (v2) (version 2) | ecosystem: Host-associated > Mammals > Digestive system >...
GACGAATACGAATACACCTACACCGAAGCCGGCAACAGCAACACCGAAGCCGACGAATACGAATACGCCTACACCTAAGCCGGCGACAGCAACACCGAAGCCGACGAATACGAATACACCTACACCTAAGCCGGCGACTCCGACGCCGAAGCCTGCAACGGCGACGCCGAGACCAACGAATACGAATACACCTACACCGAAGCCGGCGACTCCGACGCCGAAGCCTGCAACAGCGACTCCGAGACCGACAAACACGAATACACCTACACCTAAGCCGGCGACTCCGACTCCGAAGCCTGCAACGGCGACGCCGAGACCGACGAATACGAATACACCTACACCTAAGCCGGCGACTCCGACGCCGAAGCCTGCAACAGCGACTCCGAGACCGACAAACACGAATACACCTACACCTAAGCCGGCGACTCCGACTCCGAAGCCTGCAACGGCGACGCCGAGACCGACGAATACGAATACACCTACACCTAAGCCGGCGACTCCGACGCCGAAGCCTGCAACAGCGACTCCGAGACCGACAAACACGAATACTCCTACACCTAAGCCGGCGACTCCGACTCCGAAGCCTGCCACGGCAACGCCAAGACCGACGAATACGAATACGCCTACACCTAAGCCGGCGACCCCGACTCCGAGACCGACTAATACGTCAACGCCTACACCGAGACCGACGTACACGTCTACTCCTACACCAAGGCCGACGAATACATCTACGCCGAAGCCTAAGCCGACGAATACGTCTACGCCGAAGCCTAAGCCGACGAATACGTCTACGCCTAAGCCGACACGCACTCCGACTAAGCGTCCGACTAAGCGGCCGACTGCTACCGCTACTCCGACTCCGGCCGGCCCGACTATGCCGAATCTGATAGGAATGGATTATCAGAAGGCAACGGATTATGTTAAGAAGACGCTGAAGAATATTGGTTATAAAGAAGTAAAAGTAGAGATCATCTGGGTAGAGAATGATGATGAAGCCAGTGGGCTGAAAGTCATTGATCAGGATCCGCAATATGGGACAGAAATGTCTGTGTCCACTTCTTCCATAACTATTACCCTGGTTGTTGAGGAAGCTTCTGCGAAGCCTACCAGAAGACCGACGGCTTTCCCGACACTTTCGCCTACGGGCGCACCGGGCAAGAAGTCGACACCAGCTCCTTCGAAGACGCCTACAAAAGCACCGACAAAGCGTCCGACAAATACCTCGACGCCGACACCAACGAATACACCGACACCGACGCCTACAAACACGCCGACGCCGACACCGTTTATTCCTGCTATGCCGGATACCTATGGTATGGATTATCAGGATGCAACAGCATTAGTGAAGAAGGTTCTGAAGAAGATCGGATTTAAGGATATAAAGATAGAAATCGTCTGGGTTGAGAATGATGACCCTTCTTTAGCATTGAAGGTTATTGACCAGGATCCCGGAGCCGGAACGGAACTGGATAAATCGATGCCTCTCACGGTTACTCTTGTAGTTGAAGAGGAACCCAGGAACGCGAAACGTCCAACGGCACTTCCGACATTGTCTCCTACAGGAAAACCGACTTCTGTACCTGGAAAGGGTGCGACGCCGTCTCCGACAAAGGCATCTTCATTTAGTGAATTTGTAAATAGACTGTATGTTTGTGCCTTGAACAGAGAAGCTGATGCAGAAGGAATGAAGTACTGGTCGGCAGAAGTAGGCAGCGGACGTCGCAGTGGTGGCGATTGCGCACGTTTCTTCCTGCTTGAATCGCCGGAATTCATGAGACGGAATCTGTCAGCGGAGAACTTTGTAGAAACGCTTTATATGACGTTCTTTGACAGAACAGCAGACGCTGCCGGAAAGAAGGGATGGGTTGACGCCATCAAGACCGGTAAGATGACTCGTACACAAGTTGTTGAGAATTTTATCGAATCAACTGAATGGTGTAATGTCTGTGCAAGATATGGCGTGAGTTCCGGAGCCCGTTATCATAAAGCCACGGTCGCTTCTGCCAATGCAAAAGCATTTGCTACGCGCCTATATACGTGCTGTCTTGGAAGACCGGCGGAAACAAAGGGCCTTCAGTATTGGGCACTTGCATTGACTAACCATGAGCAGACCGGATGTGACGCCGCCAGAGAATTCTTCACCAGTGCTGAATTCACCGGGTTGAAGACAAGTAATGAAGAATATGTGAGACGGCTTTATAAGACCTTTATGGATAGAACTCCTGCAGAAGATGAGGTCGCTTACTGGGCAAGACAGATCAAGACCGGTCAAATGAGCAGATATCAGGTTCTTGCTTCATTCGGGCAGAGCCAGGAGTTTGCTAACATTTGCTCGAAATATGGCATTACACAAGGTACCATCTGATCGGGAACACAATCTAAAAAAGTGGTTGCTTTTTGAAATTGTTTGTTCTAGAATTAGGACACGAAAAAGACGTTGATGAGGACATGCTTCGATTTATGCGCCGCCAGAGAAGAAGAGTATAAGCTGAGAACTCTTCCCGGAATACAGGATCAGAAGAACCACCTTTGAGTCGCATCTGTGAAAGTGAAATAGCAGATTGCCGCTACCTACAAGCGTTACAAGAGGAAATGAGTGGTTTATCCGTTATGGGTAAGCAATTAGGGTGGAACCGTGCAGCCATGCATCCCTTGTCTATGGGGAAGCATGGCTGTTTTGTATTTGATTACAATGACCAAAGGAGGATTAACATGGTCGATTTTAACAACAAAGAAGAGAAGAACAAGTATCGTCACAGTACTTCACATATTCTTGCCCAGGCAATCAAGCGTTTGTGGCCGGAGACGAAGCTGGCGATCGGACCGGCAATTGAGGACGGTTTCTATTATGATTTTGACCGTGATGAAGCCTTTACCTCTGAAGATCTGAAGAAGATCGAAGAGGAAATGAAGAAAATCGTGAAGGAAAAGCTTCCAATCGAGCGTTTTGAGCTTCCGCGTAATGAAGCTAGGGCTCTGATGGAGAAACTGGGTGAACCTTACAAGGTCGAATTGATCGATGATCTTCCGGAAGATGCTGTTATTTCATTTTATAAGCAAGGTGAATTTACTGATCTTTGTGCAGGACCTCATATGGAGAATACAGGAGATATCAAGGCTTTCAAGCTTCTTTCCTGCGCAGGCGCATATTGGAGAGGCTCGGAGAAAAATAAAATGCTCCAGCGTATTTACGGAACATCTTTTCCGGACAAGGATCAGCTGAAGGCTTTTGTTACAGCACGAGAAGAAGCGCTGAAGCGCGACCACAATAAGCTCGGACGTGAACTCGAGTATTTTACAACGGTTGATTATATCGGTCAGGGACTCCCGATCCTTCTTCCTAAGGGTGCTCGAGTTATTCAGCTCCTGCAGCGCTGGGTGGAAGACGTGGAGCAGGAAAACGGCTGTCTTTTGACGAAGACACCGTATTTTGCAAAGCGTGATCTCTATAAGATTTCCGGTCACTGGGATCACTATCGTGATGGTATGTTCATCATGGGTGATCCGGATGATGAGACAAAGGAGTGCTTCGCTCTTCGTCCGATGACATGCCCGTTCCAGTATCAGGTTTTCCTGAACCGTCAGAGAAGCTATCGTGATCTGCCGATGCGTCTTACAGAGACATCTACACTGTTCAGAAATGAGGATAGTGGAGAAATGCATGGTCTTATCCGTGTACGTCAGTTTACTATCTCCGAGGGTCACTACATAATCCGTCCGGATCAGTTGGAAGAGGAATTCGGAAACTGCCTTGAACTGGCCAAGTATTTCCTCGGTACTGTCGGACTTCTCGAAGACTGTACTTTCCGTTTCTCCCAGTGGGATCCCGCTAACCCGAAGAATAAGTATGAAGGCACTGCCGAGCAGTGGGAAGAAGCACAGGCTGCAATGAAGAAGATCCTCGACGATCTCGGTCTGGAGTACACCATCGGTATCGATGAGGCTGCTTTCTACGGTCCGAAGCTCGATATCCAGTACAAGAACGTATTCGGTAAGGAAGATACTCTGGTAACCATCCAGATCGATATGCTTCTGGCGGAGAAGTTCGGTATGGAATACATCGATAAGGATGGTCAGAAGAAGCTTCCATACATCATCCACAGAACCAGCCTCGGCTGTTTCGAGAGAACACTGGCTTACCTTATTGAGAAGTATGCCGGATGTCTGCCTCTCTGGATGGCTCCGGAACAGGTACGTATCCTGCCGATCGCCGATGCGCATCTTGATCGTTCTTATGAGATCCGTGATGCACTTCGTGCAAAAGGAATCCGCGCTGAAGTGGATGATCGCTCTGAGAAACTTGGTAAGAAGATCCGTGAAGCCAATATTGAAAAGGTCATCTATATGTTTACCGTAGGTGATAAGGAAGTGGAAGAAGGAACCGTATCTGTCCGTTCCCGTTTTGAAGGAGATCTTGGTTCCATGTCTATTGAAGCAATTACGGAAAAGCTTTTGGACGAGATCAAAACAAAAAAGGCTGTAAAGGCATAAAAATCTGATTTTGTATGGAAAAGGACCGGCCATCATGAGGGTCGGCCGGTCCTTTCTTATACATATTATTGTTTTTGCGTTTTTTCAGTTGACACGTTAACATTTTAGAAGTATTATTTAGAGGCTGTCGCATCGGGGTGTGGCTCAGGTGGTAGAGTGCTTGCTTCGGGAGCAAGAGGCCGCGAGTTCGAGTCTCGCCACTCCGACCAAAACCGTTCTGGTTATCAGGACGGTTTTTTTATGCCCGGGTTTTGAGAATTCCTAATGAAATGTCGCTTTTCTTTGTCTTCTGTCCAAAATATGTACATAATTGTTCACAATATCTTTACAGTGTGTGAACGAAGTGTTAACATAATCTTGGTTGAGGAACGAATGTTATGGGAAGGGCTGATTTATGAAGACTTCGTATAAAATCTGTGGTTTATTGATGGCACTGATCGTCATGGTCATGATCGTAGGTGGTGTCATTCAGGATCGCCGTGCTAAAAAAGCGCGTGTCATTGAGTCCGTCAACAAAACCATGACTGCCGCAGGATGTAAAGAAGTCGATTCCGATTATGATCCCGCTAATGACTCTTCCTTTAGCGGAGAAGGTCCGTTAAACGTTCTCAGCCTTGATAGTGGTGATTCTGCAGTACTCGCTGCCAGACGTTATGTTATTGATTCCAAGGGAAGTTTTTCAGATATCATCAATGAGCTGTTCCAGGGCGCAAAGTATTATCGGATCGGTGAGATCGATGTGGATGGAAAAGTGGCCACTGTAAATATTGAATTCTTCTATGCTAATCAGGAACATACGGTAGATATGGAGTTTACCTATGGTGAGGATGGCTGGGTGCTTTCCAACGGTGAATCTGCCGTCTTGTCTTTGTTCTCTAAGTAATTTTAGTCAAAGTCCTTTCTAAATACGGCTGCATATTGTATCATAATATGTGAGGCTGTTTCGGGGGGAGGCTTTGGTTTTGGGAAAATTTGCTTTTTTCAGAGATATGAAAAAATCTCATTTTGTTGCGCTTGTTTCGATTCTGATTGCTCTGCTTGTTTTTGCAATCTTCTATTTTTATATGTCTGTCGGGCCGTCGAGTGATAAAGCCATGATCAGTGGCTGCGTGGAATATATCATGGATGAATACGGTGCCACGAATAATAAATCAAAGACATGGTCAAATTACCACGGTAAAGAAGCGGATCTTGTTATTCCGGATCATAGTGCTGTAAGTTTATGTGAATACTTTAATATGGGTTATTTTTCTTCTGAGAAGGAAGCGAGAAAAGCACTCCTTAAAAACTGTACTTATGAGATCAGAAAAGTTGAGTTTATTGAGGATCTGGGGATCGTTACGGTTGATCTCAATTCTATAGAATTCGGTGATGCGGTTGCCACTTTTAATTTTTCCAGACATGGCGGCAGTTGGAGTGTTGACAGCGATAGTGTTTTAACAGCTGTTCTCGCCGGTCATGGCATTGGTGGTTCGGGTAATGTGATCTCGGATATTTTTAAGTCGCTGCATAGCTGAAATGGCATGTAGCTATTTTTTCATGTCGCGAAATTTCGAAATCGATTTCGTAAAAACGATTGAAGTTGTTTCCTCTTTCCGCTAATATTATTAGTGAGTAAATACATGGACGTTATGTTCATGAAAATGGGAGGAACCAAACATGAAAAAACAAAAGATCGCTTCTGTTGTTTTGGCGTCCGCTATGTTGTCTTCAATGGCATTGAGCGGATGTAAATCAGAAGGCACAACTTCGATCTCCTTGTCCGGTTATCAGCCGCCGAGTGTTGCCACATCTGCGACTGACCCATCGGATCAGTTCGAAGTTACAAAACCGGAAGTTCCGGATGGAGTGCCGAGTGTTATCGAAGATTTCGGTAATGACGAGGTGCTTTATGAAGCAAGAGGCGACGTAACTCTTACTGTTGAAGAAATGAAGAACACAAACGGTAAGATCGTTCGTTGCGCAGGCAGAACGGATAGCTGGAACGGCATTAATTTCCCGTGTAGCTTTTTTGCCGGTAACAATATCCGTATCCAGACACGTTGCCGTTGCGGCAGCGGTACAGTCAGAATTTCACTGCAGTTCGATAATATGGGTAACACCACATATTCGAATCTGTTAGATATCAAAGACTGTTCTGCTGATTTTGTTGAGCAGGTAGTAACATGTTCTGTACCGGAAAATGTTGAGAATGTTTTTGTATACCTTGAGGGTGTAGATACTTCCGATATCCTTTGCGATTACATGTATGTCACATGTGATGGTGAGTACAAAGATCCGAGCAAGGTAGAAAAAGTTGAGATTGCGGATACTTCATCCTATGAATCCTTGAAGGAACTCTACAAGGATGAATTCCTGATCGGCTGCTGTGTTCCGAGAAACATGATCGAAGTTGAGGAGTCTGAACCGTATAGAAAACTGCTTCTTGCACAGTTCAATTCCTTTACTTGTGAGAATGAAATGAAGCCGGACAGCATTCTTGATTCGGAAGCAAACCTTGGTGATCCTGCCAAGTATAACGAAGCTCCGGCTGTTCATTTTGATGCTTGTAAGGCGACGTTGGACTTTGCGAAAGAAAACGGAATCAAGATGCGTGGTCATACTCTGGTATGGCACAACCAGACACCTGACTGGTTCTTCTATGAGAACTATGATGTGAATGGTAAACTTGCCAGCCGTGAACTGATGCTGAAGCGTCTTGAGAACTACATCAAGGCTGTATTCGAGTACATCAATGCAAACTATTCTGATGTATTCTATGCATTCGATGTTGCGAACGAGTGTGTTGATGACAATTACAATCTCCGTGAGAGTAACTGGACAAAGACGATCGGTGACGATTTCCTCGAGTATGCATTCAAGTTCGCCAGACAGTATGCAGGAAAAGATATCAAGCTGTTCTACAACGACTATAACGAGTATGTTGAGAAGAAGCGTGATAAGATCATTGAAGTACTGAAGCCGATCGCAGAGGCTGGCAATATCGATGGTATGGGTCTGCAGTCTCATATCTCTGATCCTGTTTCCATGGAACAGTACATCGGTTCCCTGAAGAAGTATGCTGACGAACTCAAGGTTACTATCCATGTAACAGAGCTCGATGTAAATGCTCACAAGGCTTCCGGCAACCCGGATTATGATCAGGGTGTTTACTATCAGACATTGTTCACAGAAATCCTGAAGGCTAAGAAGGAAGGATATCCGATCGAGAGCGTTACAATCTGGGGTCTCACAGATCTTGGTTCCTGGCGTTCTGCTCAGACTCCGGTTCTTTTCACCGGAAATCTGGAAGCTAAGCTTGCATTCCAGGGTGTTGTGAATGCAATCAAGGGCGGCGAGATCGAGAAGCCGGCTGACTATGTTGAACCGCCGAAGGAAGGCGATCCGTTCGATGAGAATTATGAGAACGATAAGTTCGCAGGATCCCCGAGAGCTGCTGTAAGTCTTAAGGTAGTTTCCGAGGGTGCTTATGAAGGTGACAAGTGCCTCTCTGTAAGCGGCGCTTCCGAGACATGGGATGGTTATACTGTTGACCTTTCCCGTTTCATGGGCAAGAAGATCAAGTTCTCCTTCGCATTAAAGTCTACCGCTGCCAAGACAAGCTTCAGCGCGGATATTACAGACCTGTGGCCACACATCGTAGAAGTGGACACAAGCTCCGGTGAGTGGGTACCGGTTGAGGGTGTTCTCGATATGACATCCAACAAGTGGATCCTGCCGGATGGTTCTACCGTTGAAGTTCCAGCTGATCTGAGTAATCTCGTACTCTATTTCGAGACATTTGATTGCACAGATGATTTCTTTGTAGATGCTTTCCACATTGAACTTGCTGGCTGATTTGTCTAAGTTCTGACAAATTCAAGGAAGCCGTGTTTTCGGACACGGCTTCTTTTTTGCTCTTTTCCGACAGGTGAGTATGATATAATCTTCCTGTGATTTGTGTAAGTGAGGAAAGTATCTTCCGGAAAGGCAGATGAAATGAGTATATATGCGATTGTAGCGGTAGATGAGAACTGGGGGATCGGTTATCAAGGCAGCCTACTGATCAGCCTTCCTGAGGATCAGAAACAGAATTTTAAAGTAAAGACTCTCGGACATCCGGTTATTTACGGAAGAAAAACGCTGGAGACATTCCCGGGCGGAAGACTGCTTCCAGGCCGTGAGAATATCATTCTTTCAAGGAATCCGTCGTTTTCTGTTGATGGAGCTACAGTACTTCATTCAGTGGATGAAGTCGTAGAATATACTAAAAAGAGCCCTGATGAAATCTACTTTATTATCGGCGGGGCACAGGTCTATGAACAGTTCCTGCCCTATTGCGACCGTTGTATCGTTACGAAAATAAAGAAGAGTTTTCCGAGCGATGCGTTTTTTCCAAATCTGGATACAGATCCGAAGTGGAAACTGCTCAGCAGGGAAGCCATGGTCCATTCTGTAAAGGGTGTAAGCTTTGAAATCTGGACATATACCAGACTTTGACCTTCATATCGGATTGGGAAAGTGCACAATTGGAATTTGTGCACCTTGCATATAAAAACAACCGTTCGTCTGTGCAACCTCTACAATAAACTAATTGACGCTATTTTCGGGTAAAGCTATAATGAAACCGCAAAGACAGGAAAGCTTTGCGAAAGAATTAGGGAAAAAAGAAAACTCATTTAGAATTAAGGAGGTAGTCACCATGAAGGCTTTTAACATGAGCAATGTAGATGTACACCAGTTTATGCAAGCACTTGATTCTTGTACCGGCGACGTAATGCTTATTACAGACGAAGGTGACAAGTTCAACCTGAAGAGCAAGCTCAGCCAGATCACAGGTCTGATGAAGCTGATCGAAGGCGGTAAGTTAGTTGACGCTAAGATCTATTGCTCGAACGTAGAAGATGAAGCTCTGCTTTTCAGACTGAATCTTTTCGGAACTGTTGAAGAAGTCGATCATATCGGCTGATTCACATCTATCAGACCTTAGAAGCGGATATCCCGCTTTGTGTGATTTTTCTAAAGGGAGCGAAAGCTCCCTTTTCTTTATAATTTCTTAGTACATTGAAACAGAATAAAGAATATAATATCTAGTATCTGTACAAAAAGGTGAGGGTAACATGATCAAGGAATTTAAAGTAAATCTGTTCCGGGCTTTTCGGACGAAATCTTTCTATGTGATCCTTGGTGTTTTTCTTGCCCTTTCGTTACTCAGTTCTTTTGTCATCTTTTTCGTATCTGAAGATCCGTTTTCCTTCTTCTCCATGCTGGAAGAACAATTGGACCAACAGTATGGGCCGATTACGGAAATAACGGGCGAGGATTATGATCCGTTATATGACGAACCGGTAGATCCGGTCACATCCTCTGAAACGGAATTTTCAGACGAGTCTTTGAATTCTTTTGAGTCCGAATTGATGGAAAGACTTGAATCCAAGAGTGAAGCGGGAATTCCTTTGGATCAGGATGATTTTGATGCGATGATGACTTATGGAGATGAGTATTTTGGTTCTTCTTCATCGGATGCTGCTTCCAGTGTTCTTCTGGCCCTTGGCATGAATGATTACTATGTTTCGTCAATAAATACGCCATCGGGTGTATTTAATGTAATGTGGGGAAATGAAACCGCCGTTTTTCTTTTCTGCATATTTGTTGCCCTGTTTACAGGAATGGAATACAAGATGCGGTATCATGTGATCCATTTTTCCGGCAATTCCTCAACTATTCAGATTCTGTCAGGTGAATGGCTGACACTAAGCTTTCTTATATTTGTAGTGCAGGCATTCTTTTTCCTGTTCACGTTGGGGCTTACGTGTTTGTTCTGTCCGTCATTCAGATGGGAAGGACTTGGCGACTTTCTTGCCCGCGCTGCGCTGATCTATCTGCTTACTGTTGCTTTTGCTACTTTTGCATTTATGATCGCGGTCTTGCGTCGTGGTGCGGCGATGTCGATCGTTCTTTCCAGTCTTCTTGCTTTCGGCGTGGTCAATTTCCTGTTTTTGCTGGCCTCTATACTGAAAGATACGATCATTAATTTTTCTTTGAATTTCATATTGGAATACCTTACCAGTACAGGGGATATATCAGCAAAATCGTATCTTGCCATGTTTTCGATCGTATTCGCTTATATTGTCGTTTTTATGGGGATCACTCTGGTGGTTTCTTCCCATCGCGATGCGTACTAACTATAGAAGAAGTGTGCTATAATATTAATCTCGAAATTGTTTGTTTGGAGATTTTATGATCAACTATCTGTACAATTCCAGGGATATTGCGGCATATTTCAAGTGGGCCGGTGTGTCTTCCCATCAGGAAAAAGAGTATCTGCACTATATTTTTACGATCGGTGCCGATATTCTTGCTAAACCGCTTACTAGAGAATATGAGACCTTCGAAACAGCAGTATATCGTGATCTGTATTATTTGTGGTCGGAAGGATTCGAAAACGAATTTTCCGATATCGCGACGATTGCACCGAAAGGCGCTGTGTCTTTGATCTGTGATCAGGATTTTATCTGCCTGGAATCATATATGAAGCTTCTGGCTTTGCATCTGATCTTTTCCAGAAATCTGCCTTATGTACATGTCAATTTTAACGGGCTGATGCTGCCTCTTGGCTTAAAAGGCGAGTTTTCCGACTATGAAAGAAATGTCGTGATGGCTTGTGAGACACTCCATCTTGTTACAATGGATGTTTTCGGTAAACCTTTCGATCTTCATCTTGGTATTCCGGATGAGGTCCTGTGTCTGTCACTGGAACCGTCTTTCCGCCGTTCCTTGTCGGCACATGAAGATTTCAGAAAGCGTTTCATTAAGCACGCAGCGTCACGGCTTGCCGAGCTCAAGCTTACTTCCAAGGCGATCCATGAAAAGGAAGAAAAGAAGAAGGAACGTAGCCTGAAGAGGAAACTTGCCAGAGAGGCGGCTGCAAAAAAGAAGCAGGAAACATCGGTAAAGCAAGACATAAAGAAGATTTCGGAGAAAGACGCATCTGTATGTAAGAAACCTTCTGAGAGCGAAAAATCGCGGAAACCGGCGAAGAAACAGGGGAAAAAGGAGATCTGAATAGAAGGATAAGGGTATGGCTAACGTATTGAATATGGGACTGGATATCGGTTCCACTACCATAAAGATCGTATTAACGGACGATGAGAAGATCGTTTATCAGGAATACAGGAGACACCATTCGGATATTGCAGGGGAACTTCTAAGTGCTTTTGAAGAAGTCAACAAGAAATTCCCGGATCTTAAGGCACGTGTCCAGATCACGGGTTCAGGCGGTCTCTCCGTTGCCAAATGGCTGGGATTGGATTTTGTTCAGGAAGTCATTGCGGAAACGGTGGCCATTTCCAAGTATCACCCTGAAACGGACGTAATTATCGAACTGGGTGGAGAAGATGCGAAGATCACGTATCTGCACCCTGTTCCGGAACAGCGTATGAATGGCACATGTGCCGGTGGTACGGGTGCTTTTATCGATCAGATGGCGACGCTTCTTCGTACGGATGCGGACGGCCTCAATGAGATGGCCAAGTCCTATACGACGCTATACACGATTGCTTCAAGATGTGGAGTGTTCGCCAAGAGTGATCTTCAGCCGCTGATCAACGAAGGTGCGGCAAAGGAAGACCTGGCGGCATCCATTTTCCAGGCGGTAGTCAATCAGACGATTGCCGGTCTTGCCTGTGGACGTCCGATCCGTGGTCATATTGCTTTTCTCGGCGGTCCGCTGTATTTCAATTCCGAACTCCGTAAGGCTTTTGAGAGAACGCTGGAAGAGCAGGTCAAGTCTTTCTGGATCCCGGATAATGCCCAGATCTATGTAGCTCTGGGTGCTGCGCTGGGAGCGAAGGGTAAAGAGGTACTTCTTTCCGACCTGATCGCTTCGTTTGCCTCCAAAGAAGGCTTCGAACCGGATATTAAGCGTATTGCGCCTTTGTTTGCCGATGCCCGTGAAAAAGAACTGTTCGATGAGCGGCATCAGCGAGCGACACTGGATCTGTATCAGCTGGCCAAGCAGAAGGGCCCCTGTTATCTGGGCATCGATGCCGGAAGTACGACGACAAAGGCTGTTCTGATCAATGAAGATGGACAGATGGTTTATACCTACTATGCAAGTAATCAGGGAAATCCTGTTAAGAGTGCGGTCAATATCGTTAAGCAGCTTTACGAACAGATGCCACCGGAGACATATATTGCCAACAGTTGTGTGACCGGTTATGGCGAGAATATCATCCGTGCCGCGCTCGGCGTTGATCTTGGAGAAATCGAGACGATGGCGCACTTTCAGTCGGCTAAGTATTTCTGTCCCGATGTGGATTTCATTATCGATATCGGTGGACAGGATATGAAGTGCATGAAGATCCGAAATGGTGTCATTGACTCCATCATGTTGAACGAAGCCTGTTCTTCCGGTTGCGGATCGTTTATTCAGACCTTCGCGGAGAACCTCAACATGGATGCGCACACATTCTCTCTGGAAGCGCTCTCTGCGAAGAATCCGGTCGACCTTGGTACGAGATGCACGGTATTTATGAACTCCAAAGTAAAGCAGGCCCAGAAGGAAGGTGCCACTGTCGGAGATATCTCTGCCGGCCTTTCCTATTCTGTTGTGCGTAATGCGCTTTATAAAGTTATCAAGATCCGTGACACGCAGGAACTCGGTAAGAAGATCGTCGTACAGGGAGGTACCTTCCTGAATGACGCGATCCTGCGCTGCTTCGAGCTCATTTCCGGCCGCGAAGTTATCCGACCGAACGTAGCCGGACTGATGGGTGCTTTTGGTGCGGCGATCATTGCGAAGAAGCGCATGCCGAAGGAGCAGAAGGTCTCCGGTCTTCTGGGACTTGAGGAACTGAACCGTTTCGAGATGACGACGGAAATGGCGACTTGCCCGCTTTGCACCAATCATTGTAAACTGACGATCTCGACGTTTTCCAACGGCGAACGTTTTATTTCCGGTAACCGCTGTGAAAGAGGCGAAGGAAAAGAAAAAGCCAAGGATACACTTCCGAACCTGATTGCGTATAAATACGCAAGAACATTCCGTTATAAGCCGCTTGCGAAAGATAAGGCGCCGCGTGGACAGATCGGTATACCGAGAGCGCTGAATATGTATGAGAATTATCCGTTCTGGTTTACAGTCCTTACGGAACTCGGATTCTCCGTAGTGATCTCACCAAGATCCAACCATGCGCTTTTTGAGAAGGGCATGGATTCGATCCCTTCTGAAAGTGTATGTTATCCTGCAAAACTCGTTCATGGTCATATTGAGAGCCTGATCGATATGGGAATCAAGACGATCTTCTATCCGGATATTCCTTATGAGCGTCAGGAGAACAAGAATTCCGGAAATCACTTTAACTGCCCGATTGTAGCTTCCTATCCGGAAGTGATCCGTAATAATCTGGAAAACATTCAGGATAAGGGCATCAAGTATATGAATCCGTTCCTGCCTCTGGATAATGATGAGGCACTGGCCGAGCAGCTGGCGATTGCTTTCTCCGAGTTCGGAGTGACGAAAGCAGAAGCGGAGCGTGCTGTTGCCGCGGGTAATAAGGAATATGATGACTATAAGGCCGATATCAGAAAGAAAGGTCAGGAAGTGATCGAGGATCTCGAGCGCACGGGACAAAAGGGTATAGTGCTTTCCGGTCGTCCTTATCATACGGATCCGGAGATCCATCATGGTATCCCGGAAATGATCAATTCTCTCGGACTGGCTGTTCTCAGCGAAGATAGTGTTGCGGTACCGGGAAGACTGGAGCGTCCGATCCGTGTTATCGATCAGTGGATGTATCATACACGTCTTTATGAAGCGGCGGCATATGTTGCAACGAACGATAATCTTGAACTTGTACAGCTTACCTCTTTCGGCTGCGGCCTGGATGCCGTTACATCGGATCAGGTGCAGGAGATCCTGGAATCGCAGGGGAAACTCTATACACTTCTAAAGATCGATGAGGTCAGCAACCTCGGTGCGGCAAGGATCCGTATGCGTTCTTTGAAAGTTGCCATGGATGAGCGTGAGGCCGCCAGAAAAGACGGCACGATGCCGAAGCGGGAGAGAAAGTCCTATACCATTAAGAGAGTGCCTTTTACCGAGGAGCACAAGAAGCGTCACACGATCCTGGCTCCGCAGATGGCGCCGATCGAGTTTGAATTTGTGGAAGCGGTATTCCATCACCACGGATATAAGCTGAAAGTCCTGAAAGAAGCGACGCAGGCGGATATTGAATGCGGACTTCGGTTCGTCAATAACGATGCATGTTTCCCGACGGTCATTGTTGTCGGACAGATGGTCAATGCTATTCTTTCCGGCGAAGTGGACCGTGACAATACAACGGTCCTGATCACCCAGACGGGTGGAGGCTGCCGTGCGACGAACTATGTTGCTTTCCTTCGAAAAGCACTGCGTGAAGCGGGATATGGTGATATCCCGGTCATTGCTCTTTCTGTGCAGCAGTTTGAGAAGAATCCGGGTTTCAAGCCGACTCTTCCGTTTATTAACAGCGCACTTCGGGCGGTTTGCTACGGAGATATGCTTCAGACATTGCTTTTGCGTGTGCGGCCGTATGAGAAGGTGAAGGGCTCGGCAAATGCACTTTACCAGTTCTGGAACCGTTGCGGAAAGCTTTTCTTTAATCCGAAGGAGAAGTTTGAAGATATTACGACCGAGTATATTATGGCGGAAGCCTGCAAGAATGCACCGCTTACGGATGAGGAGAAGAAGGCGGTGGAAGATCTTCTTAAAGAATTGCACTGCAGCAAGATCGGCCGTCCTTCGTCCTATCGCCGCATGATCGATGCGACCATCGATACCTTTGATAAGTTCCCGATGCTGGATATTCCGAGAAAGCCGAGAGTTGGTCTCGTCGGCGAGATCCTCGTCAAATTCCAGCCGGATGCGAATAACCATGCGGTGGATGTCGTTGAGCAGGAGGGCTGTGAAGCGGTCGTTCCGGGTCTTCTGGATTTCTTCCTGTACTGCGCGATGGGCCCGGTATGGGCGGCGGAACATCTCGGACGAAGTAAGAAATCGGCATGGCTCAGTAACCGTGGAATCGATCTTCTTCAGTCCTATCGCCGTCATATCATTAAGAGGATGGCAGACACCGGAAAGTTCCAGCTTCCGCAGAGCATCCGTCATATGGCGAAGAAAGCAGAGAGTGTTCTCTCCTGCGGAAATGATAACGGTGAGGGATGGTTCCTGACGGCGGAAATGATCGAGCTGATCGAGAGCGGTGTGCCGAATATTATCTGTGCGCAGCCTTTCGCTTGTCTTCCGAACCATGTAACCGGTAAGGGTATGATCAAGGAGCTTAGAAGACAATATCCTGAATCCAACATCATTCCGATCGATTACGATCCGGGTGCCAGTGAGGCGAACCAGCTGAACCGTATCAAGCTTATGGTCAGCACAGCCCATTACCGCGAAGAGATGAAGAGACAGGAAGCCGAGAAGAACAACAAGTAATTTACGGGAGAGACCGATATGTCTGATGCCAAGCGTATACTTCTGGTAGATGGAAACAGTATCATTAACCGATCCTACTATGCCACGGCAGGAAGAAACAACCTGACGGCTCCGGATGGTACGCCCACAGGCGCGGTCAATATCTATCTCAATACGCTGTCGAAATATATGGGCGAAGTTGCCCCGACCCATACGTGCACGCTCTTTGATCTGAAAGCCCCGACATTCCGTCACAAAGCGTATTCTGAATATAAGGGGACCCGTAAAGGTATGCCGGATGATCTGGCGGCACAGATGCCTGTCCTAAAAGAAGTACTGGATGCCATGGGTTTTCCTCGTTACGAACAGGAAGGTCTCGAAGCAGATGATCTGATCGGAACATTGAAGACCATGGCAGTCAAGGATGGATTTGAAGTATTCATCCTGAGTGGAGATAAGGACGATTTTCAGCTGATCGACCCGCAAACGAAAGTCATCATGCCGGTCACGAAGAAAGACGGGAGCGGCACGGACTATTACGACGAAGCGCTTTTCACGGAGAGATACGGGATCGCGTCTTCAGATTTTGTCACGGCAAAAGCACTGATGGGTGACAGCAGTGACAATATTCCGGGTGTCAAAGGCATCGGGGAAAAGGGCGCGATGGACCTTGTCAGGAAATATGGTACCCTGGATAACCTTTACTCGCATCTTGATGAACTCAGTCCGAAACTTCGGGAAAAACTGGAATCTGATAAAGATAATGCCTATATGTCCCTGATGCTCTCGAAGATCGTCACCGATGCGGAATTGAATGTGAAACTGGATGATCTTTCCGTCAAACCGATGGATATGGAAAAAGCAGCGTCCTGCTTCTATAAATACGGTTTCCGAAGCCAGATGAAGAAGTGGAATATCGATGAGAACTCTGCAGTGACGGCACTTCCGACAACGGAGGAGAACGAGGAAGAAGAGAAGTATCCGAAGCTTTCCGGGAAAAGGCCGGAGATCGTTCTGGATCCGGATATCCGGGATGCGGTGCCTGCTATTCTCGAAAAGTACAGTAAAGACCGTTCGGTAGCTCTGGATATGCAGAAAGTCAACGATGTATCGGTGCTGGCCCTGACGGTCTCTCCTGATCAGGTCTATTTCTGGACAGGATCATCCGATCAGATCAAGGTGCTTACATCGCTGAAAGAAGCCGGCGTCGGCAAAGATCAGGATTCTGCGCCGATTACATATCGAACCAAGAATCATTTTAAGAGCCTGCCCGATGGGATCCCTTTTGCATCGGTATTTGATGTGGAGATCGCAGGCTATGTATTGAATTCCATCGAGGGGGCTGATCCTTCTTTCGAAATGCTGATCGAACACGGCACACGCCGTCCTTTCCCGATACTCGAAGGATACGGAGAAGAGAAGAACGGCGAAGTGAAGGACCGTCAGCAGGATCTTTTCTCTCTTCTCGGAGAAAACGAGGAGACAAAATCCGATCTTACAAAAGAGGACCTGACGGATCTTGCTTATCAGATCCTGCTTGTACGCTGGCTTTCCTTCTTCCAGAAATCCGATATCGAAAAACAGGATATCGGAAAACTCATCTACGAGATCGAGATGCCGTTGGTAATTGAACTGGACCGTATGGAGCGGCGTGGTGTACTGGTGGATGTTGCGCAGATCGATGCCCTTCATGAAGAATTTGATAAACAGCTCTCTGTGCTGGAACAGGAGATCTATGATCTGGCAGGCGAGGAGTTCACGATCCTGTCGACCAAACAGCTTGGGCAAGTGCTTTTTGATAAATTAAAACTTCCTTCGGGAAAGAAACTGAAGAGCGGAGGATACTCCACCAATTCGGACGAACTGGAGAGGATCCGGGATCAGCACCCGATCGTGAATAAAGTTCTGGAATACAGACAGATCCAGAAACTTGACTCGACCTTTGTCATGGGTCTGAAGAAGAGCATTTCCGAAAAGGATGGACGCGTGCATACCACGTATAGCCAGGCTATGACAAATACCGGCCGTCTTTCGTCTTCGGATCCGAATCTGCAGAATATACCGATCCGTACCGACCTGGGCGGATTGATCCGGAAGACGTTCGTTGCCAAAGATGGCTACGTACTTATTGATGCTGATTATTCCCAGATCGAGCTTCGTCTTCTGGCTGCCATTTCCCATGATGAGGAAATGATCGCGGCATTCCGGGAAGGAAAAGATATCCACACCAAGACTGCCTGCGGTATTTTTGGAGTACCGCCTGAAATGATCGATCACGGCATGCGTGCTGCGGCCAAGCGCGTGAATTTCAGTATTGTGTATGGAATCAGCGACTACGGTCTTTCCCAGGACCTGGGCATCAGTGTTTACGAAGCACATCGCTATATAGAAGAATACTATCGCCAGTTTCCGACTATTAAACCCTGTCTGGACGGTTTTAAGCAGGAAGGACACGATAAAGGATATGTGTCGACTCTTTTTGGCAGAAGACGTATCCTGAAGGAACTGACATCTGCCAATCACAACATCCGCAGTTTCGGTGAGCGCGCTGCTATGAATACCCCGATCCAGGGCACGGCGGCCGATATCATCAAGCTGGCGATGAACCGTGCGGCGGAAGCGCTGGCTAAGGCGGATCTCGATGCCCATCTGATCCTTCAGGTGCACGACGAACTGATCGTGGAAGCTAAAGAGGAGATTGCGGAGAAAGCCGCGTCGATCCTGCAGGATGCCATGGAGCATGTTGTCTCTCTGGATGTTCCGCTTCTCGCGGAAGCTAGGATCGGGAAAAACTGGGCGGAAGCTCATTAAGGGAAAAGAGGAGAAACGATGTTTGTTTTAGGAGTTACAGGCGGTATCGGCAGCGGCAAAAGCACTGTTTCGGGTTACTTTCGTGATAAGGGTATACCGGTCCTGGATGCGGATGAGATATCCCGCCAGGTGACAGATGTAGGAGGCGTGGCGCTTCCTGAGATTTCGGAACTCCTCGGTGTGCGTGCAATCAATTCCAAAGGCGCACTGAACAGAAAATATGTCGCATCTTTAGTGTTTTCGGAAAAGAAAAAACTGGATCAGCTTTCCTCCATCATCCATAAGTATGTGCTGTCTACCATTGCCGAAGAAATTGCGAAAGCGGCAGAAAAGAAAGAGCGGCTGATCGTTCTGGATGTACCGATTCCGGTCAGACACGGATTTGTGGATGTCTGTACTCAGATTTTAGTGGTGAGCAGTAGTGACGAGATCCGTCTGGATCGATTGGAAAAACGTGGGATGGATCGGGCGGATGCGGCCAAACGCATGGCAATGCAGATGACCAGGGAAGAATATGAGGAGCTGGCAGACCGTGTTCTTATCAATGACGGAACGATCGAAGAACTCTATGCGCAGATCGATAAATATGTGAAAGAAGAACTGAACGAGAGAGGAATAAGAGTATGAATTTCCCGGTGATCTTTACAGGTATATTCGTTGCCCTTTCCATCGTGCTCACGATCGTCAGTTTCACGGCTTTCCGGAAAAAAACGTATTCGAAATTTCTCGGGGCATCTTCGGCAGTTTATACATCGGGATGCCTGATCGTATTTTTGTTTGCTTTTGTGAAAAACAGCGCACCGAAGGTTTTCTTTATTCTTTCGGATCTGCTGATCAGTGGGGTATATGTGTTTACCTCAGTTATGGTGATACTGATCTGCACCAGACTGAGTGTGCCGGATAAAAAGCAGGAGTGATCATGTAGAAGAAAAGAGGCGGGATTTATGGGTATGGGCGGTCCTGGCCCCATGCGAATGGGACCCAGAGGTTTTCTGACGGAAGAAGAGAAGAAGAATAAGCCGAAGGTCAGTAAGAAACTGCTGCGCCGCATCGCGTCTTACATGAAACCTTATAAGTTTCAGTTTGCCATGGTTTTCCTGTCGATCCTTCTTTCTGCAGTTGTCGGTCTTCTTCCATCGATCATAACCGGCCGAATCGTGGATAAGGCTCTTCTTGGTGAGGACTTAAGTCTTCTGATCAAACTTCTTCTTGCCGCTTTTGCCGCACTGACCGTATCGCAGGTCATCAGTGTCGTCGAAAGTTATATCAATGCCTGGATCTCGCAACGGATCATTTTCGACATGAAAAACGAGATGTACCGCCACCTTCAGTGGATGCCACACAGCTTCTTTACGACAGAGAAACAGGGCGATATCATTACCAGAATGAATACGGATATTTCCGGTGTCAGTTCAGTGATCTCGAATACCCTTTCCAGCTGTGTCAATAATCTGGCGACCGTCATCACCACGCTGGTAGCGCTGTTTACCATGAGTATTCCGCTGGCGCTGGTCGGTATCCTTATCATTCCGCTTCTGATCCTACCGACAAGAAATGTCGGTCAGAACAGGTATAAACTTCTGACCAAGACGCAGGAAAAGAATGACGAACTCAATCAGGTCATCAACGAGACACTTTCCGTATCCGGTTCCATGCTGGTCAAGCTCTTCACAAGAGAAGACAAGGAATACGAGAATTTCGTAGAAGTAAATGAACAGGTGACCCGCCTTTCCCTGAAAGAGCAGAGAAGCGGTAAATGGTTCCGCGTCATGATGGGTATGTTTACCCAGGTCGGTCCGCTGCTGATCTATTTTGCAGGCGGTATCTGCATCATTAAAAAAGTGGATACCTCGCTTACCGTCGGTGTCGTCACAGCCACGGTCGCCTTGATCAACCGCCTGTATCGCCCTGTGGAATCCCTAATGAATCTGGGCGTGGATTTTACCAGATCCTTGGCGCTCTTTACCCGTATCTTCGACTATTTTGATAGAGAGAATCCGCTTACCTCTCCGGAAAACGGTGTCAAACCGGATGTGGCGAACAAAGACATCGTTTTCGATCATGTACGTTTCTCCTATACTCCTGAAAAAGAACTGCTGCAGGATGTTTCCTTTACCGTTCCGGGCGGGAAAATGTATGCTATCGTCGGTCCTTCCGGTTCGGGTAAATCTACTGTTGTGAACTTTATCCCACGCCTTTATGACGTCCAGGAAGGCAGTGTGAAGATCGCCGGAAAAGATGTGCGTGATTTCGATCTGACCTATCTCCGTCAGCAGATCGGTGTGGTGACACAGGATACGTATCTGTTTAACGGTACGATCAAAGAAAACCTGCTTTACGCCAAGGACGATGCGACGGACGAAGAAATCGAACGGGCCTGTAAAATCGCCAGTATTCACGATTTTATCTCGAAACAGCCGGACGGGTACGATACCATGGTCGGAAACCGCGGATTGAAACTTTCAGGCGGTGAGAAGCAGAGGATCAGTATAGCACGTGTAATTCTGAAAGACCCGAAGATCCTGATACTGGACGAGGCTACCAGTGCGCTGGATTCCATATCGGAAAATGCCATTTCTGAGGCGTTGGAGGTCCTGATGCAGAATCGGACTTCCATCGTGATTGCACACAGACTTTCTACGATCATGAAAGCAGAGAAGATCGTGGTCATCGCCGATGGCCATGTTGCCGAGCTTGGCACACATCAGGAACTGCTCGAGAAGGACGGCATATACCGTGACCTCTATGAGACACAGTTCCGCCAGGTTCTGGACATGCAGAACGTAGAACAGAAAGATCCGCCCGAATGGGAAGAGAAGAAAATGATCCAGAATGATGTGTATTAAAAAAGAAATGGAGATGTCTCAAATCTATGAGGCATCTCCATTTTATTATCGTCTGTATTTTATTCATCAGATCCGGCTCATCGCCGCACTCTGATGAAAACGCTTAGATCTCGCCGCGGTCAATGCCGTAGGACTTACAGATTTTTGTAAACTCTTCGCTGCTTCCAAAGAAGGCAAGGACACTGGCTCTTGTCTGTGTTCCGCCAGCAATCTCACCTGCCCAGTAGGCGACTTCGGAAGCTTCCGGTTCACGGTCCATGAAGGTTGTATAAAGTCTTCGGATATACTCATCATCCTTCAGATTTAAGTTTGTAAATTCCGTACTGTTGAAAAATTCTTTTGCAGCACTGCAACCGGTCTGCTCCAGGTTGGTCAGAGCCAGGCTCCAATACTTAAGTCCCTTTTCCTCAGGATCTCTACCAAGACAGCAGGTATAAAGCCGTGTTGCAAAGTTAATGGCATTCTTGCTTGCAAACTCTGCCTTGTGATATTTCGCGCCGGATTTTACACCATAGGTGGCACAGACATTGCACCATTCTGTGGACTCAATGAAGTTTTCGACAACGATGGCGCGTGTCATCTTTCCGGTATTGATCGCATCGACCCAGCCAGTCTTACCTGCAGCATCAGATTCGCGATCGAAGAAAGTCTTATAAAGAGTCTCGACAAAGTCATCCACGGAAAGATTTCTGTTCATGAATTCCGGTGCTTCGAGGAGGAAATAACGTGCACAATCTGCGCCATTATATTCGCCGCTGACTACTTTGTCTACCCAGAATTTCTTACCGGCCTCTTCAGAAGCTCTTCCAAGTGCAACGACATAAAGACGTTCTACGAAGTCCTCAAAAGACGGATCTTCGGGTTCTTCAATCGGTGTCGGCTCTGCAGGTGTAGGCTCCGCAGGGGTTGGTTCTGCAGGAGTCGGAGTGATTAACGGTCCGACTTCGATCTTTGCTTCTTCGCCTCTTGCGTTTTCATAACCCAAATCAGACAGATCGATCTCGCCAAAGACCATGTAATAGTAGGTGACTGTCGGATCGCAATCTTCGTCCACAAAGTTAGGTTCGTAGCACTCTACATAATGCTCATATGCATCTCCGTCCTCACTTCTGAATACCTGATACATATCTGCATGCTCAGCTTCATCCCAAGAGAGAGAGATCGTATATCCTTTACGTGAGTATGAAAGATTCGTTATCGGTTCGATATATCTCTGCGGCTCATATGTGACCTCGCCTTTACAATAATTCTTGGGCATTTCCTGAAAAAGATTCAGTTGAAGATTTAATTTCTCCAAAGATTTATTCTTCGTCAGATCCAACTCGGTCAAATCATTATATTGAAGATACAGTTCACGAAGCTTCGTATTTTTTGTCACATCCAGTTCTTTCAGATTTACAAAGGAGCAATCTAAATATTCGAGATCCTTCATGTGATCTACTTTAATAGATCCGATTTCATTACCGGCAATATCAACATAATACAGTTTCGGATTGTGACTGAGATCCAGGCTTTCAAACGTACAGGAATTACAGTCGAGATACTGCAGCTCCGGATTATTGGACAGATCAAGCTTATTCATTTGACCGTTTCCGACGTACATACCACTTCCATTACCAAAAATCTCGAGATGTTCCAGCTTTGGATTGTGACTCACATCAAGATCGTGAAGTCCTGCCCAGGAAGCGCTGAAAGAAATAAGCTCCGGGTTATGACTCAGATCGATATGTTCAAGCTGACAATATCCGCAGTCAAGGTATTTCAGTTCGGGGTTATGGGAGACACTCAGTTTTGTCAGGCCACAGGAATATAGGTACAAGTTTTCCAATTTCGGATTCTTACTCACATCCACATTCCCGACAGATGTCCAGCTACAACTCAGGAAGTTAAGATTAGGATTTGAAGTGACATCTATTTTCTGAAGGTCGTAATTACACGAAACATCCAGTGTTTCGAGATCCGGCAACATAGACACATCGATCGATTGGAGCGGAGTAAAACAAAAATCTACATATACAAGTGCTGTATTATTTGATAGGTCAACAGAAGTAATCTTTGTCCATTGAGCGCTTAACTCCTTAAGTTTCGTATTCTTTGAAATATCGATCTTTTCGATCTTGTTACCCGTGATATTCAGAGTGGTCAGATTGGAGTTCTTGCTGACATCCAAAGAAGACAACTTTCCAAATATTTTTTCTTTCTCGAAACTATAATCTCCCGCGCATGAAAGAACCTTAAGTTCAGGAAGTATGCCGACATCAAGCTTGGTGATTTCGTTATATCCGCAGTATAAGTTTTCCAGCTTCGTAAAATACCCGATTCCGGTGAGATCCTTGATTTCCAGGCTTTCACAGAACATCTCGGTAACACCTTCTAATTCGTCTTTGGAAAGAATGTTATCGCAATTCTCATCGAAGTCCTTAACGAAAGTTCGGAAATTCTTGTCCGGAAAATTGGTGCTGTTGATGGCGACATCGCCTTCGTCACTGATGTCTTTGTCTGCATTGATCTTTTTGACAGAAAAAACGAAAGCCATAGGAACGGCTACCGCTAAAGACAGAAGGGTGACCAGAAGTTTCTTCGGTTTCATAAATACCTCCCACATGAAAAGGCCGGACGGTTTAGATATCGTACCGGTCGAATTTAAACCACATTCTCATGATAGCGGTAACTGCTAAAGATAGCAAGGTTATTTGATGAAAAGAGAAAAATGCCGGTCATTTGGCCGGCATCTTTCTGAAGATGTTTTGTTGAATGAATTAAACATTAAAACGGAAAAGAACTACATCTCCGTCCTTCATTACGTATTCTTTTCCTTCGGAACGGACAAGTCCTTTCTCCTTGGCGGCAGTGTACGTGCCACACGCCATAAGATCGTCAAAAGCAACGACTTCCGCGCGGATGAAGCCACGTTCAAAGTCGGAATGGATCTTTCCGGCAGCCTGAGGAGCCTTGGTACCGTTCTTGATCGTCCAAGCTCGGACTTCCTGTGGGCCAGCGGTCAAATAAGAGATAAGGCCGAGCAGTTTGTAACTTGCCTGGATCATCTTATCGAGACCGGACTGGGAAAGACCGAGTTCTTCAAGAAACATGGCTTTCTCGTCTGCGTCCAGCATGGCGATCTCTTCCTCGATCTTGGCGGAGATCACGACACACTCCTCGCCGGAACGGGAAGCGATATCACGAACGGTCTTCACATATTCGATATCCGGGTTGGAGATATCACTTTCTGCGATATTGGCAACGTAAAGCACCGGCTTGAGGGATAGAAGTGCCAGATCTTTCACGAATTCCATCTCTTCCTCGTCAAAGGTCAGGGAGCGGGCCGGTTTTTCTTCTTCCAGGGTTGCGGCGATCTTCTCATAAAGATCCAGTTCAGCCTGGAATTTCTTGTCGCCGCCTTTCATCATCTTTCTGACTTTATCCAGACGGCGCTCCATATATTCCATATCGGAAAGGATCAGTTCCAGTTCGATCGTCTCGATATCACGCTTCGGATTGGCTCCTCCGTCTACATGAACGACATTGGAATCATCGAAGCAGCGGACTACATGCACGATGGCATCGACTTCACGGATGTTTGCCAGGAATTTATTTCCGAGACCTTCGCCTTTACTGGCTCCGCGGACAAGACCTGCGATATCAACAAATTCAATTACTGCCGGAGTGTATTTTTCAGGGTTATACATCTCTGCTAGTTTGTCGAGACGGCTGTCCGGAACGGAAACCACACCGACATTCGGTTCGATCGTGCAGAACGGATAGTTCGCGGATTCCGCGCCTGCTTTCGTGATGGCATTAAAGAGAGTGCTTTTGCCGACGTTCGGCAGACCAACGATACCCAGTTTCATAGAAAATGACCTCGATTCTTTCTGACTATATATTTCAAACAGATAGTTTTTTATGTTAACGAACCAATATTATAGCACATTTCGTGGTTTTGTCGTGATTTGTCGTAAAAAACTCAAGTATGGAATTTTAAAAGAGCGTACAATGGCACAAAACTATAAGTCAGGAAGTGAAATATGGGAAGCGTAAAGATGAAAAATGCCAAAGTAAAAACTGTGTACCTTCAGGGTCTGGAAGGGTGTGAAGCAGAAGTGGAAGTGTCTATTTTTCAAGGACTTCCCGGATTTGAAGTGGTTGGTCTCGGTGATTCTTCCATCAGGGAATCGAAGGAGAGAGTCCGGGCCAGCATTAAATCATGCGGGTATGCATTCCCGAATCAGAGGATACTCGTAAATATTTCTCCGGCATATCTTCATAAATCCGGCTCATCCTTTGATCTTCCGATTGCGCTGGCGATCCTTCTTGCTTCCGGTCAGATCGAATCGGTATATTCCGAGATCCTCGCCTATGGTGAACTATCCCTGACCGGTGAGGTGAAACCGGTTCCCGGAAGTATATCCAGGATGCTGGCTATTTCACAAATGTGTGATGGGATCGTTCTTGTTCCGCACAAGGACCGTCAGGAAGCATCCCTTCTGTCTGTGGATGTCCAGGGGGTGTTTTCGCTTCCGGATGCGGTGTTTCAGTTAAGTCAATTCGTCCTGAAAGATGAATTGCCCTTTTTTGTTCTGTCTGAACCCGATGAACCTAAGACCGATATATCCTGCCTTCGCGGGCAGCCTGCAGCAGAGAGAGCCATTATTCTTGCTGCGGCAGGTTTTCATAATCTGTTGTTATCCGGATCCCCGGGAACCGGGAAAACTTTGTCTGCACAGATCATTCAGGGTGTACTTCCACCATTAACGATGAAGGAAAAGATCGAACTGCTTCGTGTTGAGAGCTCAATCTCGGTTTTGGATTCAGATTCTCTCCGCACATGTGACAGACCATTCCGATATGTGCATCACACATGTACGCCTTCGGCTTTGGTCGGTGGCGGCCGGAATGCGGTTCCGGGGGAGATCTCCCGCGCTCTTCATGGAATACTATTTCTAGATGAGCTTCCTGAATTTCCAACTAAGGTGCTCGATCTGCTACGTGTCCCTCTGGAAAACGGAGAGATCGCAATTTCGAGAAACTGTACTTCTAATGTTTACCCTGCGCGCTTTATGCTGGTTGGCGCCATGAATCCCTGCCGATGTGGAAAGTGTATTGAATCTCCGGGAGAGTGTACCTGCACGCCATCTATGATCAGAAGCTATCAGGGAAGAATATCAGGTGCGCTCCTTGACCGTATGGATATTTATTGCTATCTGTCCCATGTTTCGGAAGACGCCATGGCCGAAGCAATCGGATCCGGACAAATGACGAAGAGTATAGAATGGCGTAAGAAAATAGAAGAGATATGGAATATACAGTATCAGCGCTGTGATGAGATGGGTATCCCCCGAGTCAGAAACGGTGAGTGCCGGGAGCAGAACCTGACCGAGATATTCCGGATCGGGAAGAAGGAAAGTGAATTTGCTGCTATGACTGCAAGCAGAATGAAATTGTCTGTGCGTGGACTCAGGCGGCTGGTAAGGTTGTCCCGAACGATCGCCGATATGGATCAGTCCACGGATGTGAAGTGTGAACATATAACGGAGGCTTTGTCATATCGCGTTCCGCTGTTCGGAGAAGAAAGGGTACATGTATGAGAGGACAGGACGAACTTCGGGCTGACCTTTTCTGTTCGTTCCTGATGAGCAGGAGGATCCTGACAGGAATGCAGATACGAAATCTGGTCGAAAAACTAAAGATCGGCTCACTTGCTGATCTTTATGCGAATAGAAATGATATATTCACAACAGAAAACCTCAATTCGGATCAATACGCGAGATGGAAGAAATTCCTGGCATCTCAGGCTAATCTGCAGTTTGACGAGTATATCAGATATGTTAGCGGGAAAGGTATATATTCCACTGATTATCTTGATCCGGAATACCCATCATGCCTGGATAATCTTCCCAATATGCCGATCATTCTGTATCTGAAAGGAGATGCCGGCCTTCTTTCCAAGAAATACTCCCGTGTCTGTATGGTTGGAACCAGACGCCCTTCTACATATGGAAGACGGGTAACGAAAGAATTCTCAAGATGCCTTACCATGCATGATGTAGTCATCGTTAGCGGTCTGGCCAGAGGAATCGACGGTATTTCCCATCAAACGTGTCTGGAGCATGGAGGGAGAACAGTAGCCGTTCTGCCTTGCGGCCTGGATATTATTTATCCGCCGGATCACACGGATCTGTTTCACGAAATAGCGGAAAAGGGTTTGCTTGTTTCCGAACTTCTGCCCGGGACTCCGGCGACAAGACAGTATTTCCCCGCACGGAACAGGATCCTTTCTGCGCTTTCCGACTGTGTTCTTATCCCTGAAGCAGGAGAAAACAGCGGGACACTTCATACTGCAAGCTTTGCGGCTGCCCAGAGTAAAGAAGTCTTTGTTGTTCCACATATCATATATACCGATACCGGAAAAGGGAATCTGGGACTAATAAAGGACGGGGCGCAGGTTGCGACAGACCCGGAAGATGTTCTTGCATTCCTTGCGGGAGTGGTTTTCTTCCGGGAGATCGATGAGATCAAGGATGAGTTCCGGATGCATGCGCTAAGAGAGAAGATCAAGAATGATCCGCTAAGCCTGGAAAGCAGCGAAGTCAGAATGCTGATCTGTGAAGTGCTGGCTTCTTTAGAACTCAGCAGCGAGGAGATCTCGAATGAAACTGCTCTTCCATATAGCATAGTGATGAAAGAATTGGGAAAGATGGAGATTGAAGGAATCGTGACAAAAGAATTGCAAAAATACATTTTGACAATCCGCTGATAATGAATTATATATATTAAATGTCAGAATTCACATTTTTGGGAGAAAGATAGATGAGTAAGAATTTAGTGATCGTTGAGTCCCCTGCAAAGGCGAAGACTATCGGACGATATCTCGGAAAAGAATACAGGATCACCGCTTCTGTCGGTCATATCCGTGACCTGCCTTCTTCGACGATGGGCGTTGATGTTAAGCATGATTTTAAGCCCACATATATTAATATGCGCGGAAAGGAAAAAGTCATCCGTGAACTGAAGGATCTGGCATCTGCTTCAGATAAAGTTTACATCGCAACCGACCCTGACCGTGAAGGAGAAGCGATTGCATGGCATATTGCCAAGGTCCTGAATATAGATCTTGATGAAGATTGCCGTATTTCTTTTAACGAGATCACTGAAAAAGCTATTAAGAATGCTATCTTATCCCCAAGAAAAATCGATGTGGATCTTGTTAATGCCCAACAGGCCAGACGAGTTCTCGATAGACTGGTCGGTTATGAGCTGAGCCCGCTTCTTTGGTCGAAAGTCAGAAAAGGTCTCTCTGCCGGCCGCGTTCAGTCAGTTGCAACAAAACTCGTTGTAGACCGTGAGAAAGAGATCAATGCATTTAAACCGGAAGAGTACTGGAATGTAAATGCCGAATTGTCGCCGCTGAAGTCCGGGTTCCCTTTTAAAGCCCGTTATCACGGTGAGAAAAAGGGAGACAAGGTTGAGAAAGTGAAACTTTCCAATCAGGCGGAAACCGATGCACTCCTTGCCTCGTTGAAGGATGGATCATATGTTGTGGATACAGTCAAGAAGGGAAGGAAGCACAGACAGCCGTTTGCTCCCTTTACGACAAGTACTCTTCAACAGGAAGCTTCCAGAAGGATCAGTTTTACATCCCGTAAGACGATGAGTGTGGCCCAGCAGCTCTATGAAGGCGTAGAGATCTCCGGACAGGGACAGATCGCTCTCGTTTCCTATATCCGTACTGACTCGGTCCGTGTGTCGGATGAAGCGATGGCCGCTGCCAGAAGCCTGATTGCAGAGAGATACGGAGAGAAATATCTTCCTAAGTCTCCGAGAAAATTCTCCAACAAAAATTCGGCGCAGGACGCACACGAAGCGATTCGTCCGACTCATTTCGAACTGAGCCCGGAATCAATCAAGAATTCGCTGTCGCTGGATCAGTACAAGCTGTATAAACTGATCTGGGATCGTTTCCTGTCTTCTCAGATGGCCTCTGCAGAAGTAGATACCGTATCGTTGGATGTGCGTTGTAATTCATCTATCTTCCGTACACAAGGCGAGACGATCAAGTTTCAGGGATTCTTGGCTGCATATGCCGATCTTAATGATGAAAGCACAGATGATGACAAGAACAATAAGGCCAAATTGCCTGAGCTGACAGAGGGTCAGGATCTGAAGCTTATTGATATATCTTCGGAACAGAAATTTACGATGCCTCCGCCGAGATTTACGGAAGCTACGCTGATCAAGATGCTCGAAGAAAAAGGGATTGGCCGTCCGTCGACATATGCACCGACGATCTCCACGATCCTTGAGAGGAATTATATCAGCAAGGATGGAAAAGTCCTTTGCCCGACGGAACTTGGTAATGTTGTTACGGAACTTCTCGCCGATCATTTTACTGAAATCGTAGATGTTTCATTTACTGCTGATATGGAAACCAAGCTTGACCAGATCGAACTTGGAAAGAAGGATTGGGTGAAAGTTCTCTCGGAATTCTATCCGCCGTTCCATGAGCTTATTCTGAAAGCGGGTTCGGATGTTTCCAAGGTGAAGATGGCAGAGAAGCAGACAGGAGAAAAATGCCCGGATTGCGGTAATGATCTCGTAATTAAAGAGGGCCGTTTCGGACAGTTTATTGCCTGTTCCCACTTCCCGGATTGTAAGTATACAAAGAATATCGAAGTAGCAGTTAAGGGAAGCTGCCCTCTCTGTGGAAGCGGGCTTGTTTCCCATCGGTCCACGAAGTATAAGGGAAGAACCTTCTATACCTGTGACAAGAAAGGAAAAGATCCGGAATGCGGATTTATCAGCTGGGATCTTCCGATCGAGGGGCAGAAGTGTGATACCTGTGGCAGTTACATGGTCTGGAAACGCTTCCGCGGACGTGCTTATCCGAAGTGCGCAAATCCTGATTGCCCCAAGAATGCGACAAAGAAGACTGCGAAGTCGTCCGGTACTGATGAGGCAGCTCCGGAGAAGAGTGCTAAGAAAACAAGAGGAAAGAAGAGTAAAGAGGAGTAACCGGTATGTCTGAACCGCAAGTAACGATCATTGGCGCCGGACTTGCCGGGTCAGAGGCGGCATGGCAGGTTGCACGTCATGGTGTTCGCGTCCGTCTATATGAGATGAAACCGATACGGAAGAGTCCTGCCCACCATAGCGATGGATTTGCCGAATTGGTCTGCAGTAATTCTCTTCGTTCCAATCAACTTGAAAACGGAGTAGGGCTTCTTAAAGAAGAACTTCGTATTCTCGGATCTCTTATCATGGATTCCGCTGACCGGGCACAGGTGCCCGCCGGTGGCGCTCTGGCGGTAGACCGGGAGGAGTTTTCAGGATACATAACAGAAAAAATCAAGAACCATCCCCTCATTGAAGTTGTTTATGATGAAATCAGATCGATACCGGAAGAAGGTATTGTTATCATTGCTACCGGACCGCTTACAGATGGGGAACTTTACGACGATATCATGAAAAAGATCGGTCAGATGGATATGCACTTCTTTGATGCGGCTGCACCGATCGTTATGGCATCAAGCATTGACCGTTCGATCTGCTTTGCGATGTCAAGATATGGTAAGGGTGGGGATGACTATCTGAACTGCCCGATGAATGAGGATGAATACCGTGCCTTTTATGAAGCCCTTGTTTCCGCGGAATTAGCTGATGTGAAGGGGTTTGATAAAGAAACCGTGTTTGAGGGCTGTATGCCGATCGAGACTATGGCCAAAAGAGGATATGACACGATGCGTTTTGGTCCGCTGAAACCGGTCGGTCTGATCGATCCACGCACCGGTGAGGAACCGTACGCCTGCGTTCAGCTGAGACAGGATGACCGGATGGCATCGATCTATAACATCGTTGGTTTTCAGACACGCCTTAAGTTTCCGGAGCAGAAGCGCGTCTTCAGCATGATCCCCGGACTTCAGAATGCCGAGTTTACACGTATGGGTGTGATGCACAGAAATACGTATATTGAATCTCCGAAACTCCTTACATCCACATATCAGTTACGGCAGGAGCCGAGGATCTTCTTTGCCGGACAGATCACGGGAGTCGAGGGATATATCGAGTCGACCGCTTCAGGATATCTTGCCGGATATTACGCGGCCTCAATGATGCGTTCTGATATGGAAACGGTTTCTTTTAGTCCAGAAACCATGATCGGCGCCATGGCAGCTTATGTCTCCGATCCGAATGTAAAACACTTTGTGCCGATGAATGCTAATTTCGGTCTGGTTTCCCCTCTGGGATATAAAGTCAAGGGGAAGAAGAAGGATAAGAATCTTGCTTATGCCGATCGGGCTATTTCTGAAGTTGGCAGAAATAAAGAGAAGATGGAGCTTTTTTGGAAATGAAATTGGGCAATTTTCAATTTGATAGCGGTGAAAAAGTATCTTATAAGAGTTTTTTCAAAGCGTACGGACATAACTGGAGCAGAGTCTGCATCTGTAACGCGGTGATGCTTCTTTGCAACATTCTGTCCATGCTGATCGGGTTTGCCATCGTTATGTTTATGGTACCGTTCATATTTCCGTTTTTTGTTCCTGATTCGCTAAAGGATTTCCTTGTGAATAACAGTTTGGTCTCTCTGGAGGATGCGACACCGGAGATGGTCAACAATATCTATTATCTGGTAAGCCTTATTCTTGAAATGCTTCTGACCGGTTTCATGTTTGTGATCAATGGACCGGTTCAGTGCGGAATCACCTATTATATGAGAAATCTCATTGATGGCGCCGCTTCATTCAAAGAAGATTTCAAAAAAGGCGTGAAAGAGAATTGGAAGAAGTCACTTGCGGCAAGCTTTCTTTCTATTATCACGACGTGTATTCTGATCTTTAATATCGGGTATTACCGGAACGTGGGAATGGGTGCGGCAACGATGTTCGTCCAGAGCTTCTTTACGTGGTGCATGCTTTTCTGGGGATGCATGCAGCTATATGTCTATCCGCTTATCAGCTGTACCGATCTTTCTTTGAAGGATGTTTATAGAAATGCCGCACTTTTCTGCATTAAGGGTTTCTTCTCCACCATGGGGATCTTCATTCTCCAGGTCATACTTTTCTTCGTTTTGCCATTTGCCCTGATCTTTTATGCAGGGCAGACCGGTTATGCAATCGTCATGCTTTTCTATCTGATTTTTTCTTTCGGTTTTGTTACTTTTCTCGGAACATACCAGTCTTGGAAGCTTATCCAAAAGTATGTCGATCGCAATCATGGTGACAGTGAATACTTGTAATCGTAGTGCCTGGTAACGGAGCTGCGATGACATTAATTTGCCCCTAGCCCAATAATGCTTTGTTTGAAGATATCAAGTGATATGTACTTTTTCGGGCTTTTGTTCTACAATGAATAATTATATTAATATTCTGAAGGAGCACGCCTATGATACAGTGTGAAAGAGGTCATTTCTTTGATGAGAATCGTTTTACCGGTTGCCCTTACTGCAATCAGATCACAAATCAGCAAAGGAGTGTAATTCCTCCGATAGCTCCTGCTATGGATATCCCCAAACCGTCCTGCGGAAAAACAGTGGCCATTGAAGGCATGGATACCGCACCTTCGGTCGGAAAGACAGTAGCGATTGAGAATTATGAAGAAACAGTTTCGCACGTGAATAAGACAGTGGCTATTTCTGAAGATGTGAATGTATCTTCCGGTTTGCCTCTGGCTTCTGCCGCTGTTCCTTCTTTTCCTGCAGCAAGCGCTCCTGTACCTGCACCTTCTGAACCGGTGACAGTTCCGGCAGCTCCGGCAGTACCGGAAAATCCTGATGCCGCCGCAGCTATTCCGTTCAATGGTGTGGCGGAAGAACTGCCAAAGCCTGTAACGGAGCAGTTTGATCCGGATTCGCTCATGAAACCTTATCAGGTAACCGGTCTGGGAGTAAAAGAGAACCCGGCACCGATCCCTGTCAGCGAACCGACTTATGATCGTCCATACGCTGTTTCCGGACTGGCTGTGAAAGAGAATCCTGTTCCAACTTCGGCCGAATCCGGCGCTTCTTTCCCGGTTTCACAACAGGATGGTGCTCCGTTATCTGCAGAAGCCAGTGCCATGGCAGCCATGGCTTTTCCTGGTGGACCGAATCCGTTTATGGTTCCCGGTATGATGCCGGGTATGGCTCCGGCTATGCCAGGTGCAGCGTCTCTTATGCCGCCGATGCCCAATGCTGCTCAAGATAGTGTTCAGAATGAGAAGAGCGAGGAGAGTTCTCCGGTAGAAGAAATCGGATCGGCTCCTTCCGTAGTAGAGGATCCTGCGCCTGTTTCACAGGAGATCCCTGCACCGGTTGAAGAGATTGTTTCGGAATCTGTCCCGGTTGTTGAAGAAATAGCTACTCCGGCTGTGGAAGAGACATTTGCCCCGGTAGTGGAAGAAGCTCCTGCCCCGATAGCGGAAGAAGCTCCTGCTCCGGTTTCTGAACCAATACAAGAACCGGCTCCTGCTCCGATGCCGTTCATTATGCCTGCACCTTCTGACCCGAATGCCACAGTTGCGATGACAGAGTCGGATATGGATTATCTGCCGAGGATCCATGCCCGTGCATTCCTGGTCTGCATTGACGGACCTATGACCGGTGCAAGTTTTGTTTTCCAGGAGAATAAGGCTATCATCGGAAGACAGAAGAACTACGAGATTGCTTTGTTCAGAGATCCTTCGGTTTCCAGAAGCCCGCATGCGATCATCAAATACGATAAGAATACTTTAAAGTATACCGTAGCTCCGGGTGATGCGGAAAAGCTTGTATCTGTCAACGGCGCCTTTATTTCGCAGGAACAGGAACTGGGTATTTACGATATTCTCGGTATCGGACAGTCCAGACTTCTGTTTATTCCTGTTTGCAGTGAGAAGTTTGCATGGTAAGTATTCTCGCAGCTGTAAATTCCGATAGTGTGAAGGCGTTCCTCCGAAACTGGGGGATCCTTTGTGGTATTTCGCTTGCTTTGATCATTGCAGGTATAGTACTGCTTATCGTATATTTCAATAGAAAAAAGAACGGAAGCGATACCGGTGAAGAATCGGGTATGGTGAGCCGTTCCAAAACGATGGACAACGGAGTTTTCTCAATTGAGATCGGAAACTGTCAGGGCGTAGGGGAAAGAGATGAGCAGCAGGATGCCTTCGGGTTCTCACCGAATGCCAAGTGGAAGGACAAGGGTTTCCTTGCAGTGCTTTGCGATGGGATGGGCGGACTGGATTCCGGTGCGGCTATTTCCAATAAACTTGTTGCTGACATCATTAAGGAATTCCCGTATTCGTTTGATGAACTGAAAAACGGATGGATCATCGATTCTCTTTCTTCCGAGATCTATTCCCAGTATGCCGGAAGAGGCGGAACGACACTGATCATCACGTTCCTCAAGGAAGATAAACTTTGGTTTGCTTCTGTGGGCGACAGTGACCTTCTGCTTTACCGGAATGGCCGTATCTATGCCATGAACCAGAGACAGGAGTATGGGAATCACCTGCTGATGAAAGTCGTGGATGATGAACTGGGACTTGAACAGGTGATCGGGAATAGTGATGCGCCTGCGCTTACCGAATTTATGGGCGCACAGCATGTTGATCCGGATTATTCTTTACATCCCTGGCAGGTCGAAGATGGTGATGTTTATCTTTTGTGTTCAGACGGTATCTCTGATACGCTGACATTTGATGAGATACGGGATGCCATGTCCCATAGTGCATCCGAGTGCGCGGAGTTGCTTGAAAAGAGTATAATGGAGAAGAATAAGCGTTTTCAGGATAACTATACTGCAATCGTTTTTTCTATAAAGAAGGTGGAGGTTTCGAAATGAAGTGGGTTAGAAGAATTATTATGATCGTATTGGCGTTGGGGATCGCCGGTTCCGGAGTTTTAGGCTATTTGTCTTATGACAAGTACAAAAACGCCGATAAAGAAGCAACTGAACTTGCTATCTCCAATAATCTGAATAACGGCGGAGCATCGTTATCGACAAAAGAGAATCAGCAGTCTGTTGCTTTTGTCTTGAATGTAATGCCTGATGGCCGTCTTCATTCTTATGGTTCCTGCTATGCGGTAGGTAAAGCAGGCGAGAATCCGAAGTATTTCGTTACTAACGGACATGTTGCTTCGCCTCATGAGACAGATAATTGCACAACTTATGTGTATTTTGATGCGGATACATACGTGGAAGCAGATGTAATCTTCTTCCAGTATGATAAGGATCTGGATATGGCCATCCTGGAACTCCCGAAGGCAACGAAACTCCGTAAACCTGTTTATATCCGCGATTCTTCAGAGGTTGAAGCAGGTGAGAAGTGTGTGGCCATCGGTTATCCGAATAAGGCAAATGAAGTTGATACGAATTTTGCAGCGGATATTGCAAGCCAGACTGTGTCGAGCGGCGTTATCGGTAAACTGAATGTGTCTCCGGCAGGTAAGCAGTATGAGACATTCCAGCACGATGCATTTATTACGCATGGTAATTCCGGTGGACCTCTTTTTGACGGAAACGGTTTCTTTATCGGCATGAATACAGAAGGACGTGAGGATTCCGAGAGCATTAATTTTTCGATCACAAGTAACGAGGTCACCAAGATCCTGAAGAAAAACAAGATCAGTTATGCTACCAATGAGGATCTGGAAGAGTCCGGTGATACAAAGAAAGCCGATAAGAAGAAAAAGTCTGAGCTTTCCAAACTGGAAGATACAGCAAAGTCCGAGAAGACCAAGTGCTTCATCTTCCTGGGTGTGGCTGCTGCATGTGCCGTTGCACTTCTGATCCTGGCTATTGTCGGAAACAAGAAGGTCGTTATGGTTGGCGAGCAGGATGATGGGAAGAAATCGTATCTGCTCTGCACCAGAGGGCTTTATGCAGGCCAGAAGTTTGAGTTTACCGGTCATACTATGACGATCGGACGTGATCGGAATACGTGTACATTCGTATTCCCTGAAACGACACCGGGTATCAGTTCGAACCACTGTTCGGTGTATTTTGATGCGAGAACTAAGTCTTTCGTATTGAATGATAACGGTTCGACATACGGAACCTATCTTGCTGACGGAAGAAAACTGACAAAGGGTGTTCCGGAGCAGCTTGTTCCGGGTTCCACATTCTCTCTTGCTGATAAGTCTAATGAATTCCGTGTAGAGAGAGAGTAAGATGGATTTTTATTCGTACACGAACAAGGGCGGACACGAGCCGAATTGCGATTACCATCAGGTCATAGAACATGACGACCAGGTATTCATGGTCGTATGCGATGGCCTGAATGGTCTGCCTTCCGGTGATGAGGCGGCAAAGATCATCGGGGACATCGTCATTACATCGATGATCGAAGGAAAGAGCCCTTCTGAAGCTTGTGTTATTGCGAATCAGAAATTCCGGGAAATGCAGTTTGATAAAGTTGAACTTCGGCGGGCCGGTGCTACGGTGTGCGCTGTCCGGATCCATGACGGAGTCTGTAACTGGGCGAATGTAGGTGATTCGCATATTTACCATTTTTCAAACGGCGTTCTTTCGCATCATTCTTATGATGATACTTTTGCATATCAGATGTTCGTCCGTGGAGAGTGCGACTACGAAGCAATCCGCGAGATCGAAAACCGTACAGGAATGAATGTCTGTGTCGGGCAGAAAGATTCGATCGAGCCGCATGCGGAAGAATTTCCTTTTGCCGAAGAGGACGGAATACTTGTCTGTACGGATGGCTTCTGGGAGAATGTATACGAGACGGAGATGGGCATCGATTTTATCAAGTCCTTTAATGCGAAGGACTGGGCAAGAAAGATGCTTCTTCGCGCAATACAGCGTGGGCATTTTAAAGGGGATAATCTGACCCTGATCACATATAAGAAAATGGCAGGTTAAGAAGATGGATACGAAAAATCTTTGTTTTGGATGTTTTAATGCGCATAACGGGCAAGGTCCTTGTCCTCATTGTGGATTTGACCTTGCAACGGTAAAACATCCTTTTGTGGCGCTTCCGATCGGCACGATCCTGAACGGACGGTATCTTACAGGCCGCGTTCTTGGTGTAGGCGGTTTCGGCGTGACGTATCTTGCTTTTGATATGACACTTGAAATCAGTGTTGCCATTAAAGAATTCCTTCCGTCCGGTATCGCGCTTCGCGATTCGGACAGATACACTATGACGGTTTCTTCGCCGGATGAACAGCCGAAATTTGATTCCGGTGCGTCCAAGTTCCTGGAAGAAGCCCGGCTTCTTGCCAAACTCCGTGATGTTCCGAATATTGTGACCGTTCAGGATTATTTCCGTGAAAACAATACGGCCTACTTTGTTATGGAGTATGTCGAAGGCGTGGATCTGATGAAATATACCCAGATGCGTGGAGGAAAACTTTCCTTTGAGGAAACACTTCAGCTTACTTTGCCGATCATTGATTCTCTGGCGCATGTACATGCGCATAATCTTCTGCATCGTGATATCAGTCCGGACAATATCGTTGTCATGCGCAACGGTTCCACGCGCCTTTTGGATTTCGGCGCCGCCCGTCTGGCTATTGATACCGAGAAAAGTAAGTCGATCATATTGAAACACGGATTTGCTCCGGAAGAACAGTATAGAAAGCATGGTAATCAGGGTCCATGGTCGGATGAGTATGCGCTGGCAGCGACGATGTATCTTATTATGACCGGCGTAATGCCGCCGGATTCCATCGAGCGTGTTCATCAGGATTCTCTTGTTCCGCCGATCCAGCTTGGTGTTCAGATCCCGCAGTATGCCAATGATGCCTTGATGAAAGCACTTGCGGTCAGCGCTTCTGAACGTTTCCCGGACATGAGTTCTTTCTCGGAAGCGTTAACGGGAAGAAAAGCGGTTGCACCTGTTTCCTATGTGACAAACAGTGCTGTACAGAATTATTCAGAATCAGATCTTCCCTCGGCAGGCACGTCCTTAGACGGAAATATGGTTCAGGGAAAAACAGTAGCTATGCCTGTTGAACCATCTTCGATGCCGCAACAGTCAGTTCAGCCTGCGCAAACGGCGGCTTCGGTTCAGCCGTCCCAGCAGCCCGCACAACCACAACAGGCTCAGCAAATGCAGCAGGCTCAGCAAATGCAGCAGGCGCAGAAAGTGATCTCACCTTCGATACTGAATCCGGGACAGTCTCAGCCTCAGGCACAACCTTCGCCGGCGGCGATCAAACCTCCGAAGAAGAGTATCTGGAAAAAGCCGATCACGTATATTCTGGCGGCGATCATTGCCCTTGTCGGAGCAGGAAGCTTTATCGGAGTCTACCTTTATCAGAACGGCTATTTCGGAGGGGAGACGGAGCTCTCTACAAGAAGAACCAAGAAGACGACCACAGAAGCTCCTACTGAGGAGACGACGAAGGAGACTTCTGCTTATGCGGAACCCTCCATCTTCGAAGATGATTCCGGACGTGTTTATACGGATGACACACGGCTTTTCAGCATTTCTGCACCGAAGAATTACAGCTTCCGGAATAATGACGGTATCTATACGCTGACCCGTGATGACGAAAAATGTATCGTTTACACGGATCTGGTTTCTCATTTTGAGGATGCACGTATTGAATCTTTAAGTGATTTTGTGGCTCTGAGCGGTTCTTTTGTACCGGCATATATTGAGCAGAACTTCGGATTGACCGACTATTCCCTGAAATCCGGCGAACTCCGGTTCGTGCATATGGAGAATGATTCATACTGTGCAATGTGTGATGCGAATGCATATTTGAATGGTGATCGGGTAGACGTGACTTTCATGGCAACGGAGGCCAAGGAAAATGACGGCGTGTTCCTGAACTGTGCCATTATGCCACTGGATGATAAGGGTATGTATTCCAGTGATGACTGGGAAGAACTGCAGGCGATCCTGACCAGTCTTTCTGAAGATACAACGAAGACGAGCGGATATGACTTGTACGAATCCGATAAGACCCCGAAGTTCACTTTCCTTTTCAAAAAAAGTGAAGTAGAGTCGATCAGCACGAACCAGGTGGCCAATGCACTTGAAGCAACGGATATCCTTCTTGCGGGTACGGATCAGGAGAAGAATATGGTCCGTGTCGTAAAACTCGGAAAACAGAAATCGATATCTGACGCCTGTAAGATCGCAGAACAGGGCATCGGTTTCTCGGTCGGCGGATATACTGCGGTTACTCCAACGGTCCGCACGGATATGAATATCCGCGTCAGAAACTATGCGATCCAGAAAGATAACGAGCCATTAAACTGTACGGTATGCGTAATCAAGATCGGCGGACAGTATTATTCCATCAATGCTATCAGCGATGATGATTCTCTGGAGAAAGTGGCATTGACCTTTACGATGGTCGTTATGTCATTGACCAGCTGATCATTTCTTGTAATAGCGTGCGAAAAACTCATCACGGAAATCCAGAAGGCGGTCGTCAGCGATCGCCTTTCTTACGTCTTCCATAAGATGCAGAAGGAAATGAATATTGTGATAGGAACAAAGACGCAGCCCGAACATTTCTCCGGCTTTGAGGAGATGGCGGATGTAGGCACGGCTGTAGTTTCTGCACGCGTAGCAGTCACAGTCCTCCTCGATCGGACGGAAGTCCTCGGCACTCTTCTTGTCGCGGATGATGAGACGGCCGTCTTTGGTCAATACGGTTCCGTTTCTGCCGATACGGGTAGGGAGGACACAGTCGAACATATCGATCCCGCGTATCGCACCTTCAATCAGGTAATCCGGGGTGCCGACACCCATGAGATAGCGTGGTTTGTCTTCCGGCATGAGAGGGACGGTCTCTTCCAGCATCTGATACATCAGTTCTGCAGGCTCGCCGACAGAAAGTCCGCCGATGGCGTAACCGGGAAGGTCGAAGGAAGTGATCTCCTTTGCGCTCTGTTTACGGAGATCTGCATAGCATGATCCCTGAATGATACCGAAAAGCGCCTGGCTTTCCGGGTTCTTATGTGCCTTGATACATCTTTCAAGCCATCTTGTCGTTCTCTCCAGAGACTGTTTGGCGTATTTGTGCTCGCTCGGCCAGGGGCAGCATTCGTCAAAAGCCATGATAATGTCCGAACCGAGATCGTTCTGGATCTCCATGGACAGTTCCGGTGTCAGAAGGTGCGCGGATCCGTCGATATGAGATTTAAAGTGCACGCCTTCTTCCTTGATATCCTTCGGACGTGCAAGAGAGAAGACCTGAAATCCGCCACTGTCTGTAAGGATCGAATGCTTCCAGTTCATGAACTTGTGAAGTCCGCCGGCTTTCTTTACGATCTCGTTTCCGGGACGCATCCATAGGTGGTAGGTATTGGACAAAATGATGCGTGCGCCCATTTCTTCAACTTCTTCAGGTGCCATGCCCTTGATCGTGGCCTGAGTGCCGACAGGCATAAACTGCGGCGTCATGAAAGATCCGTGCGGTGTATGGACACGGCCAAGACGCGCACCGGACTGTTTGCAGGTATGGATATGTTCGTAGTAAACAGGATACTGACTCATTCTTGCTCCTCCAGAGGGCTGTAAAGACGTGGCTTTTCGGGCGTGATGAACATCGCGTCACCAAAACTGAAAAAACGGTATTTCTCATCAACGGCCGTCTTATAAGCGGAAAGTACGTGTTCTTTTCCGGCAAAAGCACTGACCAGCATGATCAAGGTGGATTCCGGAAGATGGAAATTGGTGATCAGGCCGTCGATACAACGGAAATCCACTCCGGGATAAATGAAGATATCGGTCCAGCCGGATGTCGGGTGCATGCCCGGATCCTTGGCGGCTACGGTCTCAAGAGTTCTACAGCTTGTGGTACCTACGGCAATGACACGGCGCTTCTCACGACGGGCCTTGCGAAGGATCGCGGAAGCTTTCTCATCCAGCTCATACCATTCGCTGTGCATGTGGTGGTCGGAAATATCATCGACCTTAACAGGACGGAACGTTCCTAAACCGACATGGAGAGTGATCTCGCAGATCTGTACTCCCATGTCACGGAGTTTCTCAAGTAATTCAGGCGTGAAGTGTAGACCGGCAGTCGGAGCGGCGGCCGAGCCGGTCTCCTTGGCGTAGACTGTCTGGTAGCGGCTCTGGTCTTCGAGCTGTTCATGTATATACGGCGGAAGCGGCATCGTTCCGGCTTCATCGAGGATCTCTTCCCAGATACCGTTGAAATCAAAACGGATGATACGGTTGCCGTCTTCCTTGACTTCCACGCACTCGGCTTCGAGCTTTCCGGGAAGGAAAGTCATACGTTTGCCAGGACGGATCTTCTTGCCGGGACGGGCCAGCGTCTCCCAGTGATTCTCGTCGATACGGCGCAGAAGCAGCAGTTCCACGGCGGAACCGGTATCACTTCGAACGCCCAGAAGACGGGCCGGGATCACTTTGGTATTGTTGATGACTAATACGTCTCCCTTTCGAAGAAGAGAGGGGACATCGGAAAAATGCATATGCGAAACCGCACCTGTGCTTCCGTTAAGTACCATCAGTCGGGAACTCGAACGGTCGGAAAGCGGGTGCTGGGCAATCAGTTCTTCCGGTAGATCATAATAAAAATCGCTGGTTTTCATAGCTTCATATTATAATTGCAATTGACGTTCGTGTATAGTAGGTGGTATCATTTTATGAGGTTTTTACCGCCCGTAAGGACGTAAATTCCAATAAAATTTGAGAAAGAAATGGAGGCATGTTTATGAAGAAGCCGGTTTTTGTGGGTTCTGCTGTAGCCCTGGTGACACCTTTTAACGAAGGAGGTGTGGACACGAAAAAACTGAAGGCTCTGATCGACTTCCATTTGGAACATAAGACTGACGCCATTGTTGTGGCGGCGACTACCGGTGAAGCGGCAACGATGCCGGACGAAGAGCATCTTGCTACGATCGCTGAGGTCGTGGAGTATGTAAACGGGCGAGTTCCTGTTATTGCAGGCACGGGAAGTAATGATACCGCTCATGGTATCAAGCTGGCGAAGGAAGCAACAGCAATCGGTGCTGATGCCCTTCTTGCCGTTACACCTTATTATAACAAGACATCCCAGGAAGGTATCTACCGTCATTTCAAGGCAACTGCCGATGCGACTGATCTTCCGATCATTGTTTATAATGTTCCGTCCAGAACAAATCTGAATATTACTCCGGCCACCTATAAGAGACTCTCGGAGATCGAGAATATCGTCGGCGTGAAGGAATGTAATATGAACCAGGTCCCGGAGACGGTGAATCTCTGTGGTGAAGATCTGGTCCTGTACTCCGGTGAGGACGGCCTTGTTGTTCCGCTTCTTTCCATGGGCGGTAAGGGTGTGATCTCTGTTGCATCCCACATCGTTCCGCAGACGATGCATGATATGGTTATGGCTTTCCTTTCCGGTGATGTAGCCGGTGCGGCCAAGATGCAGGCAGACATTATTCCTTTGGTAAAAGCACTGTTCTCGGATGTGAATCCGATCCCTGTTAAGGAAGCGCTGAATCTTCTGGGCTGGGATATCGGTTCCTGCCGTATGCCGCTCTGTGAAATGAGCGATGAAGGCAGAAACAAGCTTGCTGAGACACTGAAGCAGTATGATCTGTCTTTCCATCCGAAGGCGTAAGGAGATAGAGTATGTCTGAAGTTAGAATTTTCCTGAGTGGATGCATGGGCCGTATGGGCCGTGTGATCACTGACATGTGTGCTGAATATGAGGATACCGTGATCGTTGCGGGATCTGACGTTGTAGAGAATCCGAACTCTACATTCCCGATCTATAAAGATCCGATGGAGTGCAAGGAAGAGTTTGATGTGATCATCGATTTTTCCCACGTCAGTGCTTTTGCCAAGATCACAGAACTCGCGGAAACCAGAAATAAGCCGATCGTTATGTGCACGACGGGTCTTTCCGAGGAGCAGAAGTCTGATTTGAAGAAGCTTTCCGGGAAGGTTGGCGTGTTCTATTCCGGTAATATGTCTTTGGGGATCAATGTTCTGATCAACCTTGTCAGAAAGGCGGCTGCTCAGCTCTATCCGGATTTTGATATCGAACTGGTGGAAGAGCATCATAATAAGAAACTCGATGCACCTTCGGGCACGGCGCTGATGATCGCCGATGCGATGAATGAGGCTTGTGATAATCAGCTTGAGTATGTCTATGAGCGTCAGTCCAAGAGACAGAAGCGCGAGAAGAAAGAGCTGGGTATCCATTCTATCCGTGGCGGCAATATCGTCGGTGAACATAAGGTCATGTTCATCGGTGGGGAAGAGATCCTGACGATCTCCCATTCTGCGCAGACCAGAAGTGTTTTCGGACGTGGCGCGGTGGCTGCGGCGAAGTTCATGCTTGGTAAGGGTCCGGGCATGTATGATATGCAAAGTATGCTCGATTGATTTCGGGTGAACGAATAATAAGATATTGGAGGAAGAAGAATGATTAAAGTATTACTTGATGCGGCAGCAAGCAGTGGAGATGCAGCAGCGGGGCAAGGTCCAAGCACCCTGATCATGCTGGCTATCTTTGCGGTTTTCATTATTTTCTGGTATGTGATCGCTCTGCGTCCGCAGCGTAAAAAAGAGAAAGAACTGAAAGCGAAAGTCGATAAGATGCGTGTGGGTGACCGTATCATTACGATCGGCGGTCTTTGCGGTAAAGTGGCAAATGTTAAGGATGATGAAGTTACTATCATGACCAGTGCAGCGAATACGCTTGTTACATTCAAGAAATCCGCTATCAATAACGTGATCAGCCGTGACGAGAATAAGGCGGATACATCTTCCGAGACGAAGGAATCCTCCAAGCCGGCAGCGAAAGAAGAGAAGAGTGCCGCCAAGACGGATCTGGGTACTCTGAAAGATGATGTTGCCGAGAGTGCTTCTTCTGAAGAGAGCAGTTCCGAAGAATGATTCCTGCCTTTTAGGCGGATTTTGATATCAGATCAGATCATATGAAATGGAGTTTCCCTATATGGGGTAACTCCATTTTGCTTTCTTTGTAAAGTGATTTTGCGTTCTTCCTATGATAAAATAATTAGGTGTTCTTTCTTCCTTTTTTGGGAAGAAAGGTATATCGGAAAAGGATGGAGAATATGAGCAACGGCCGTAACGGAATCCCGAATGAAGTAGTGGAAGAGATCCTCTCCCGAAGTGACATTGTGTCGATCGTCGGGCAATACGTTCAGTTTACCAAGTCTTCCGGGCAGAATCAGTTCGGACTGTGTCCTTTTCATTCTGAAGATACTCCTTCTTTCTCTGTATCGACCAATAAGCAGATCTACTATTGTTTCGGCTGCCACAAGGGTGGAAATGTCGTCAATTTTATTATGGAAATTGAGCATTTGAGCTATGTGGAAGCGTTGAAGTATCTCGCGGAGAAGGCCGGGGTCAAGATTCCTGAGCCGGACGATGAGAATTACCGCCGCGAGGAGTATCTGAGAAAGCGGATCAAGGAAGTGCTTCTTGAAGCTGCAAGATATTATTACGCCTGTTTCCGTTCGGAGAAAGGCCGGGAGGCGAAGGCGTATCTGACCAAGCGCCAGATCTCTCCCCAGACGGCTACTAAATTCGGGCTCGGGTATGCGCCGAATGAGTGGAACGGGCTTTATAACCATCTGGTATCGAAGAAGTTTACGCAAAAAGAGATCACGCAATCGGGGCTGTTTGTTACGAAAAACGGAAAGACGTTTGATCTTTTCCGGGGAAGGCTTATGTTCCCGATCTTTAATGCCATGGGGGAGCTGATCGCCTTCGGAGGAAGGATCATCGGAGATGGACAGCCGAAGTATGTCAACTCGCCGGAATCTCCTGTATATTCGAAACAGAGAAACCTGTATGCGCTGAATTTTGCCAAGACAGCAAAGATGAAGCAGATCATAGTCGTGGAAGGCTATATGGATGTCATTTCGATGCATCAGGCCGGTGTCACTAATGCTGTAGCTTCGCTTGGTACGGCTCTAACGGAACGTCAGCTTGATCTTCTGGAAAGATATTGTGAAGAAGTGGTGCTCTTTTACGACTCGGACCGTGCCGGACAGAATGCAGCGATCCGTGGCCTGAAGATGCTTCTTGACAGAAAGAAGAAGCATAGCGGTATGAGTACGCAGGTGCGTGTGGCGAAGGTCCCGAACGGGAAAGACCCGGATGAATTTATCAGAGAATTTGGTAAGGAAAAGTTTGCCGAAGTGGTCGCAGATGCCATGCCGGTAATGGATTACCTTGTCGAGTCTGCAAGACTTCAGAGTATGGAAAGCGGAAGTTTTGATTCAGTGCTTTTCCAAAAGCTTATTCCAACCTATCTTTCCTGGGAGGATAACATGATCCTTCGTGAAAGAGCGGCAAATCAGGCGGCAAGACTACTAGGCGTATCTACGCAGTCGGTCATGGCCGAGGTCGGTAAACTTTCAGAAAAGACGCATACCGATGCTGTGATCAGATCCAGAAAGGTTGTGGAGAATCAGGCTGCGATCCAGCCGGAAAGCAAGCTTGGGGAGACGGCTACGCAGGATGAGATCGTGCTGATGTGCCTGCTTTCACAACTCGGCGAAAGTTATCCGGAATTTGTCGATAAGTATAAAGATAAGCCGTTGGTCACGGATTTTTCCATGGGGTCGATGCGCACGATCGCGCAGGAAGTCCTGCCCATCCTGGAAGAGGGGAAACTGAATCCTAACCGGCTTCTTCTGGCTTGCGAAAACCTTGTATTGAACCGGCGCGATGCGAAGGATGTCTTTTCCGAGTCGCAGATCCGTGTAAACTCAGGTAAGAATGCGGATGAACTGATGAAGAATACTTTGAATTATCTTTATCTGGTACGTCTTTCACTTTATACGAAACAGAAAGATGAATTGGCGCGCCGTCTGGATGTCATGCCGGATGGAGATGACCGTGTGGCTACGGAAAATGCGTTCCGGCAGACACTGGAGTATCTGCAGTTTTTAAAGAGAAAGATGAGGAAGACGTGATGGAATCGGGTAAAGAAGAGCTTTCACCACGGCTTCAGACAGTCTCGTCCCTGATCCCTGCATCGGATGTAGTGATAGATGTTGGTTCGGATCATGGAAAACTGGGTGCGTTCTGCCTTTTGGAAAACCGATGCAGGTATTTGATCGCGACAGATATTCATGAGGCTCCTGCAAGAAGAACTGCTGATCTTCTGAGGCTGAAGGGATTGGAGCATCGTAGCCGTGTGTTCTGTACCGACGGGCTTTCCGGACTGGAAATCGGGGAGGATACTACAATTGTGATTGCAGGTATGGGAGGACTGGAGATCAGAAAGATCCTTCAGTCTTTACTAGAAGATACCGGTGGCATCCTTCCTTGTGGCATTACTTTTGTTCTTCAGCCGCAAAGGTCTTTCTATGAACTTCGTTCCTTTCTGGCACAGTATGGCCTGAGGATCAGAAAAGAAGCGATTTCTTTTGAACGAAATCATTTTTATACTGTGATGCAGGCGATTCCGGATGAAGAGACCCAAGAGCTTTCTGATGCGGAACTCTTTCTCGGACCTTGTCTCTTAAAGGAAAAACCGCAGTTTTTTGATGAATATATGGAACACCAGAGAAAACTTCTGGAAAAGCAGGCTCTCGGCGATGAACGCTGTAGAGAGATCCTGGATAAATGGGAGGATTTTTTATGACTAAGGAATACCATGTTCAGGACGTGATCTCCGTTATGCAGGAGATCGCGCCTTCAGAACTTGCCTGTGAGTGGGATCATGTGGGTCTGATGATCGGGGATGCCGGTGAAAAAGTGACGGGTGTGCTTCTTGCGCTGGATGCCAACCGTGCGGCAATCGATGCGGCGATCGATGCCAAGGCGAATCTGATCATTTCCCATCACCCTTTGTTTTTTGCACCGGTTCGTGAGATCGATTATCAGACGACTATGGGCGCGAATATCCGAAAACTCATTCAAAACGATATCATGGTCTTTTCTGCGCATACCAATCTGGATAAGGCGAAGAACGGTGTCAATCATGCACTGGCACAGGAACTGGATCTGGTTATTCCGATGCTTCTTGAAGGCGCGGAAGTCGGTCTTTTCGGAAGTCTGGGAGATGATTCGCGCCAGCTTTTCGATTATGCGGAGTTTGTAAAGGTCAAACTCGGTTCGACCGGTGTGATCATGAATACGGACAAAAACAGTGAGATATCACGTGTATTTGTACAGGGCGGAGCCTTCGACGAAGATGTGATCCCTCTTTTGAAACTTGCCAGGATCGATTGTGTGGTTACCGGTGAGATGAAGCATCATCATATGCTTGAACTTGAAGAAGAAGGGATCGCGGCGATCGTGTGCGGACATGAAGTGACCGAACGCATAGTTCTGCCGAGCTTAAAGGAACAGCTTTTGCGCAAATTGCCGAATTTGCCTGTTACAGTCTTCTCCGGCCATAAATGGTGAAAAAAGAGGTAGAAGTTGCTACGCTGTTCGATTATAATGGTTTTGTTTTCCGAGCTGGACCGGATGACCGCGGGCACAAGGCTGAAAGGCCGTGCATGAGGAAAGTCCGGGCTCCATAGGACAAGGGTGCCGGGCAGTTCCCGGTGAAGGTAACTTTAAGGAAAGTGCAACAGAAAAGAAAACCGCCGGTTTCTTCGGGAACCGGTAAGGATGAAAAGGCGAGGTAAGAGCTCACCGGCGGTGCGGTAACGTACCGGCCTTGTAAACCCCACCCGGAGCAACGCCGTGGGAGATGTTAACTGTGGTCCGCAGGTCTCAAGGAGGCGGCTTGAGCCGGAACGAAATTTCCGGTCTAGATAGATGGTCATCCCAGACAGAACCCGGCTTACAGGTCCAACTCGGGAAATACCTGAAAATACTTGATGCTATATTGATGCATGGAAACAGATAATACTTTATGAAAGAAGGATAGTGACATGGCTGAATCATATCTTAGTCGCGGAGTTTCACCTACGAAGGATGATGTAAAGAAGGCAGTAGCAAATCAGGACAAAGGCGTTTTTCCGGGTGCTTTCTGTAAACTGATCGAAGATCTCGGCGGAGATCCGGATTACTGCACAGCGATCCATGCAGATGGTGCCGGAACCAAATCTTCCGTCGCATATATTGCTTATCGTGAGACCGGTGATCTTAAGTGGTTCAAGGGTATCGCACAGGATTCGCTGGTCATGAATACGGATGACCTTGCCTGCGTGGGTGCAATCGAGAAACTGTCTCTTTCCAATACGATCGGACGTAATGCACATCGTGTGGACGGCAAATGTATCGCCGCAGTGATCGAAGGATATAACGACATTGTCGGAAAACTGCAGGACATGGGATTCGATCTTTCCATGTGCGGCGGAGAGACTGCCGATGTCGGAGATCTTGTCCGTACGCTGATCGTTGATTCGACTATTGTTACTCGTGTTGCCAGAAAGAATGTTATTAATGCCGCAAATATCAAGCCCGGTCATGTGATCGTCGGTCTTGCATCTTTCGGTCAGGCTTCTTATGAAGATTCCTATAATTCAGGCATTTCCAGTAACGGATTGACTGCGGCACGTCATATGCTTCTTTGCAAAGACTATCTTCGTGAGTATCCGGAATCCGTTTCTGAGACGATCCCGGAAGATAAAGTATATTGCGGAAAATTCCGTCTTACGGATAAGCTTCCGAACAGTGAGCAGACTGTGGCAGAAGCGATCCTTTCTCCGACACGTACTTATCTGCCTGTTATCCGTGATGTTCTGGCTTCCTATCGTGAACAGATCTCCGGAATCATCCACTGTACGGGAGGCGGACAGGCGAAGTGCCGCGATTTCGGTAAGAATATCCGTATTGTGAAGGATAATCTTTTTGCTTTCCCGCCGATCTTCCAGGCGATCTATGAGTCCGGCGAGATCCCGATGAAGGAGATGTACCAGGTGTTCAACTGTGGCCACCGCATAGAGTTCTATTGTGAGGAAAGTGTTGCTTCCGGTATCATGGATATCGCAGGTAAATACAATATCGAATCACGTATTGTAGGCCGCGTGGAAGCACTTCCGGATGGCGCTGAGAATCAGGTCGTGATCCGTGCCAATGGTGAAGAGTTTATCTACGGCTGATCTTCCTTTCGGTTGCTGGAGTGAAAAGATGCGGAATCGTTTCCTTTATAGATCTTTGTTGTCTGCACTGATCCTGAGTATGGCTGTCATTTCGACCTCGTGTGGAAGCCTGGATCAGAGTCTGTCCAGGATCACGACCGTGACTTCTTCCGAGACTTCCGATGTGCCTTCTGAGACTACAAAGAGTTCTACAGAGGACAGTTATGCTGCCCTGGAAGATATAACGCGTTCATACATGGATACATTGGTTTCCGGTGATCTGGCATCTGTTTGCGAAAAATACGGATACAAACAGAATGAAGTCCTTCAGCCTGCTTCGGATCTGGATGATCTGGTTTTTTCCATACTCTTTCAGAGTTCCACATATAATGTCGTAAGTGTGATCACCTCGGATCATTCCAACTACTCGGTGAATGTTGATCTGAGTTTTCCGGATCTGGCTTCCTGTTTTGATACGGTCCTTGCTGATCGGGAGTTTATGATGAAGGCTTCCCGGGATTGGGTCTTTGCTTTGAAGAATAAAGAAGACGGGGAAACTCAGAAAGAGAAAATGCTCGACTATGCTTTCAAGGAGGCTCTGGGACGTGTCCGTGTGGGCGAATTCACGGATAAGAAGGTCTATAGCGGATTTTTTAAGTTCCATAAGAATCCGGATGAGTATATCTGTGAAGGTTTCCCGGAGTTTGTTCGGATACTTGGGACAGGAGACTATATAATCCGTTTTGCCTATGTCGATATTTTAGAGGAGTACGATATCCTGAACCGATGCGTGAAGTATTTCGTAAGTAACGGAGAGATCACAGAGGAAGAGGCGAATACCATTCTGAGTGAAAAACTCGATAAGATCTCGCAGTCGATGACATCCGAAACATGAACCTTACTGTGTCGGAGAAGAATAAAATTGAATTTGATGCAGTTTTTTGAAAAAGAGTGTTGACAAGCGATTTTATCATCGATATAATAATCAACGTTCGCGAGAAAAGCGAACGAAAATGTACCTTTAGCTCAGTTGGTAGAGCAACTGACTCTTAATCAGTGGGCCCAGGGTTCGAGTCCCTGAAGGTGCACCAGACCGGATCAGAAATGATCCGGTTTTTTCTTTTTTGCGGGCTTTCGAAGATTCCTTCGTCCTGACTTTGAAAAATCAATCTTTTGCGAGAAAAACGCCAAGGTTTGTGCTATAATTTCATCTATGCGGTAAAGTGAGGCCGCGATTCAGGAGGATTTTCAAATGGATAATAAATTCAGTATTGAAACTAATTGTGTTCAGGGCGCTTATCAGCCGAAGAACGGTGAATCCAGAGTGATGCCGATCGTCCAGAGCACGACTTGGAAGTATTCTACTACAGAGCAAATGGGTCGTCTTTTCGATCTTGAAGAAAGCGGTTATTTCTATACACGTCTTGCTAATCCGACAAGTGACCTTGTTGCAGCGAAGATCTGTATGCTTGAAGGCGGTACGGCTGCCATGCTGACTTCTTCCGGACAAGCTGCGAATTTCTATGCGATCTTTAATCTGTGTTCCGCAGGCGACCATATCGTTTGCTCCTCCGCTCTCTATGGTGGTACCTATAATCTCTTTGCCCATACAATTAAGAAGATGGGTATCGATGCTACATTCGTTTCTCCGGATGCTACGGCGGAGGAGATCGAGGCTGCGATCCGGCCGAACACCAAACTCGTTTTCGGTGAGACGATCGCGAATCCGGCTTTGAATGTTCTCGACATTGAGACATTTGCAAATACTGCACATAAGAACGGTCTTCCGTTCATGATCGATAACACGTTCGCGACACCGATCAACTGCCGTCCGATCGAGTGGGGCGCAGATATCGTGATCCACTCCACAACGAAGTACATGGATGGCCATGCTACATCGGTTGGCGGCTGCATCGTAGACGCCGGTACTTTTGACTGGGCGAAATATCCGGATAAGTTTGCCGGACTGGTTGAGCCTGATGAGACCTATCACGGTGTATCCTATACAGGCCGTTTCGGAAAGTCTGCTTTCATCATGAAGGCGGTTGCTCAGCTTATGCGTGACCTCGGCTCGATTCCGGGTCCGATGAATGCATTCCTTTTGAATCTGGGTCTGGAGACACTGCACCTTCGTATGCCGCGTCATTGTGAGAATGCGCTGGCTGTGGCTGAGTATCTGCAGAAGCATCCGAAGATCGCATGGGTTTCTTACCCGGGTCTTCCTGGCGACAAGGAATACGAGAAAGCAAAGAAATACTGCCCGAACGGTACATGCGGTGTTCTGTCCTTTGGTGTAAAGGGTGGAAGAGAGGCTTGCATCAAGTTCATGGATTCCTTGAAACTGGCCGCGATCTGCACACACGTTGCGGATTGCCGTACCTGTGTTCTGCATCCGGCATCCCATACACATCGTCAGATGAACGATGAGGAACTGAAGGCTGCAGGCGTAAGCCCGGATCTGATCCGTTTCTCCACGGGTATCGAGAACAAGGAAGATATCATTGCCGATATTGAGCAGGCTTTGGCTAACGTTTGATTCGATAGGATCAAATAGACGAAATCGATTTCGAAAAAGCATTTCCATTTACGCTCCTTTTATGTAAAATAGAAGGAGCGTAAATATTTCCTAAGGAGGAATTTAGTATGAAGATCTACAGTGTTTTGGACAAGGAATTTGCTCCATATGGTAAGGTTTTGACAGGTTATGATGTTTCCGATCTTCTCAAGGCTCTTGATGAGAAGACACCGCTTCCGGAAGGCGTAGAATACGTTATGAGCTGCGCAGATCTGGAGTATACCAAGGCTTTCGGTCAGCTTCAGAATAATGCTTACGGCGGAATGCCGATCCAGCTGGGCTACTGCAATGGTCACAACACCAAGCTCAACTGCCTCGAGTATCACCGTGACAGCGAGCTGAACATCGGTTCTACCGATTTCATTCTGCTCCTTGCTAAGGCTGATGATATTATCGATGGTAAGCTTGACACATCCAAGGTCATGGCATTTAAGGCCGAAAAAGGACAGGTTGTTGAGGTTTATGAAACATCTCTGCACTATGCTCCTTGCTCGGCGAAGAAGGGTGAAGGCTTTAAGGTCGTCATCGTTCTTCCGAAGGGCACAAACGGTCCGGTTCCGGCTCTGACTGCTGCAAATGAGGAAGATAAGTGGCTGACAGCCTGCAATAAGTGGCTCCTGGCTCACGAGGATTCTTCCGAAGCAAAAACCGGAGCATATGTGGGTCTCACCGGTGTGAATCCTGATATTGCCGATCTTATCTGATATGTGATCTAAGGTCTGTGCTTTTCGGATCATAGATATATAAAAAGAGGTCATTGCTCCCTGCACCCCGTCGAGGATGCAGGGACTTTTTTATAATTTGATTTATGAACAAATTGTGAACATAAACGACTTGATTTTGATTGTTAGGATTTGTTTGATTGTGTATATTACCTTTAAGGATCTTAGATCCTGCTGATCAAGAGTCAGAAGAAGGAATATTTAGAGGTGAAATTATGAAAGGGAGAATGATGCGGATCATTGCCGTCAGTATGGCGATGATCATGACTTATGGCGCAAATGTATATGCGGAGTTTGTGCCTTCGAAAACATCCGGCGAGTCAGAATCAGAAGCGGAGATAATTGATGATGACTATCTGGAGCGGCTTAGAGAAGAGAGATGGAAAGGTTTTCCGGTCCCTTCAGATGATGAACTGGTGATCAATTCTTCGATACAGCCTGTTCAGATCAATGAGTATACATTCCCGGATCCGAACTTCCGTGCTGTCGTTTCAGGACCGCAGTATGATTTGGATGGAAATGGTACTCTTGATGAAAGAGAACTGACGGTTTTTAGAAATCTTCATTGTGACGGCGAGAATATCAAATCATTAAAGGGTATCGAGTATCTGGTTGAATTACGTGGTCTTTATTGCACGAATAACCAGATCGAAGACTGGGATCTGAGCAACAACAAACTGCTGCAAGGTATATGGTGTTCGAAAAACCAATTTACTTCCATGGATCTTTCTGGACTTCCGGATCTGGAGTGGGTCTATTGCCATCAGAATAATATTACTTATCTTAACGTATCTGATAATCCGAAAATGTCCTACATAGAGGCAAATGACAATCCGCTCCATACGATCGATGTATCCCATAATCCTGTGCTGGAACATCTGATGGTCGGCTATTGTGAGCTGAAAGAACTGGATCTGAGCCATAATCCTAATATGCAGCATCTTGATGCTTTCGGAAACCATTTCAAAAAACTGGATGTTACATGCTGTCCGAGAATGAAACGACTTGATGTGTGGGATAACCATGAGCTCGGCAGTATCGATGTCAGCCAGTGTCCGGGACTTCAGTATTATAATTGTGCTTATAACGGGGCAACGAGTGTGGATGTGAGCCATAACCCGGAATTGACCAAGCTTTCCGTAGCATACAATAGTAAACTCACGAAACTGGACCTTTCCAATAACCCGAAACTGGTATATCTGGATTGTGCGATCTGCAGCATCCAAAACCTGGATCTTTCCCATAATCCGAAGATGCATTTCCTTCAGGCTTTTACTAATCCGTTTACAACATTGGATATCGGTTATAATCCTTTCCTTATCAAGACCTATAATGAAGGCGAAATGAGGGATGAATCTGCAGTTTGCCAAGGTCATTCCTGGACGATCGATTATGGCGGAGAGGATTCTACACAGGGAGATCATATTTATTTCCTTTGTTTTGATGATAAAGTAAAACTTCTTACGGAACCCAAGGGTGAGCAGCCTCTGCCGTATCGCCCCGGTGACGAGGAGGATCTGCCGTCAAGAGATACAAGAGTTACCCGTGAAATGATGGTGCAGACGTTGTATGTTCTTGCTGGAAAGCCGGATGTCAGCGGCTTGAGATCTAGATTTAAAGATGTGGAAGCAGGAGCCTGGTATGAGGCGGCACTCCTTTGGGGTGAGGCGAATTCGATCTGTGTCGGTTATCCTTATGTGTCCGCAGACAATTTCGGAATCGGCAAAGTCCTCCAAAGAGAGGATATGGCCTATATGCTGATGAGATATTCCGAGCTCATGAACTATAAGCGGTCTATTGATTTCGGCCGTACGGATGATTACATCGACTATTTTGAAATCGACGATTACTGTTGGGAAGCTATGACCTGGGCGGTCACATGGCGTATCATGGAGGGAAAAGGCGTTCCGGGTTCAGATAAGTCGGAACAGCGTATCGATCCTCATGGAAAGGTTACCAGGACTGAACTTCAGAAGACTTTCGATAATTTGTGTCAGGTGAATAATCTGCCGCTGGTCACACTTCCAATCCCGGGTGCGCCTACACCGATCCCCGGACAGCCGACTGAAACTCCTGTTCCTGCGAAGCCGACCACGGTGCCGGGTCAGCCTACGACAGCACCGGGACAGCCGACAGCAGCACCGGGACAGCCGACAGCAGCACCGGGTCAGCCTACGACAGCGCCTGGTCAGCCGACAAAAGCACCAGGTCAGCCAACAAAAGCCCCTGTAAATCCGACTCCGGTTCCGGGAGATCCCGGTGATCCTTCTTTTGAAGATTTTGTCGAGCGTCTGTATGTAGTTGCTCTTGGACGCAGATCGGAGAAAGCAGGAAAAGATTTCTGGGTCGAGAATGTGGAGAACGGCACATATAACGGCGCCGATTGTGCAAGATACTTCCTGCTTGAATCGCCCGAGTTTATCAACCGCGGGCTGAATGACAGTGATTTCCTGGATGTTTTGTATCATACATTCTACGATCGTGATGCGGATGCGAATGGTAAGGCATACTGGCTTGGCCGTCTTTCCGGCGGAACATCGAAGTGGCAGGTCGTTAACGATTTTATCGAGTCGACGGAATGGTGCAATGTGTGTGCAACGTATGGAGTACGATCCGGAGCTGTTTATCACAAAGCGGAATTTGCTTCAAAGAATGCGACCCGGTTTGCAACAAGGCTTTATACCTGCTGTCTCGGACGTGAACCCGAAAAGAATGGACTGGCTTATTGGAGCCTTGCACTGACTAATCTTGAACAGACCGGATGCTCTTCCGCCAAGCTGTTCTTTACCAGTGAAGAGTTCGTGAATTTTCACCTAAGCGACAAAGAGTATCTCTTACGGCTTTATACGACATTTATGGATAGACAGCCTGAGGGTAATGAACTCTCTTACTGGCTCCGTCAGCTCGAAAATGGAACATTTGACCGGTATAGTGTACTTCGTTTCTTCGGAGAATCTCCGGAGTTCAGACTCATCTGTAAAGCATATGGTATCGATCAGGGTGAGATGTAACTGACGTGCTTTTGAAGAAAAGTTTTGACATGAAAAAACCATGTCTTGCGAAACCAAAACGGAACGCAAGACATGGTTCTTTTTTTGTTCGATTAACAGATTAACTAAAGAATTCTTTGTAGAGCGTTCTTACCGCGTAAGAACAGTATTCCTCACGGACACCGAACATGACTGAGATCTCGGAAGCACCCTGGTTGATCAGTTCGAGGTTGATACCTGCTTTACTTAAAGCGGTAGCAGCACGGGCAGTAGTACCTACTGTGTTCGCCATAGCTTCACCGACGATCATTACGATGGCCAGGTCACGGTTGACGGATATGGAGTCTACATTGAGCTCCAGGCTGATGCGCTGGATGATGCGGCGTTCTTTCTCCGGAGTGAAATCAGCAGAGCGGAGAATGATGGATACAGAATCGATACCGGAAGGCATGTGCTCGATGGAAAGACCTTCGTCGGCAATGATCGACAGAACTTTCACGACAAAACCGACTTCGCGGTTCATCAGGTACTTGCTCATGTTCAGTGCGCAGAATCCTTTCTCTCCGGCGATACCGGTAACAAGAGAATCATAATGTGTACGCTTGGATACGATCATTGTACCCTTGCTTGCCGGGTTATTTGTGTTTCGGATATTTACCGGAATTCCACGGACGAAAGCAGGGTAGAGAGCTTCTTCGTGAAGGACCGAGAAACCGGCATATGCAAGCTCGCGCATTTCATCGTAGGTGATCTCGGTGACAGGGAACGGATTGCTTACCAGGTTCGGATTGACCGCGTATACATTATCGACATCGGTCCAGTTTTCATAAACAGAAGCATGCAGTGCTGCAGCAAGGATCGCACCGGTGATATCGGAACCGCCTCGGGAGAAAGTGATGATCTCTCCCTCTTTCGAATATCCGAAGAATCCGGGGAAAACGCAGATCTCACGAAGGTGGGAAAGATCTTCCAGGTTTTCGTAAGATTCAGGGAGGATCTTGACGTGCCCGCCCACTTCTGTTTCCAGAAGAAGTCCGGCAACTTTAGGATTGCAATAGGTTGCTTTATGGCCATTCTTGGTCAGGTAGGTGGCAACAAGGCGCGCACAGCTGTCTTCGCCCAGTGCTTTTGTCGCATCCATAAAACGGGAAGCATCTTTTACCGGTTCGTTTACGGAACTCTCGATGTTTTCTTTAATGGATTCCATGCATTCGGGAATCTCCAGTTCCTCACAGATAGAGGAAAAACGATCGAGGACTGCGGACAATTCTTTCGCTCCGTCTGAGCCGGAGATCCTGGCGTTGGCCAGTGCGATCAGAAGATCCGTCACCTTGATATCCGAAGAGAAACGCTTTCCCGGAGCGGAAACTACGATAACGCGTCTGTCTTCGTCGCTTAATAATATTTCGCAGACCTTCTTGATTTGTGTGGCGTCTGCCAGTGAAGAACCACCGAATTTAGTAACTTTCATGTAAACCGAACCTCCTTGATCCGTTGCTTTTCGCTTCAAGCTATTATATATGTACAGGATGCTTTTCCGCAAGTAAAAGAACTGCACTTGCGGTTTTTTCTTTTCATTGGTATGCTTACGGAGATGTCGGCGGCAGAGGAGGAAGAGGATGAGCAGCGTTTTCCGTCCGGATATGTGTGCGAAAAAAGTAAGTGATATCGACTTTGCGGAATTGAAAAGCCGGGGCTTTTCTTATGCACTTCTGGATTTTGATAACACGCTGGCACCGGATCATTTTACCGAACCGATAGAGTACTCCCATGAAATGGTGAAAAGAATGAAAGATGCTGGCTTTTCGCTTTGCCTGGTCTCCAATGCCAAGTCCGAAAGATCGAAGAGGATCGGTGAAATACTTGGTATCCCATGTGTTTCCTATGCTCATAAACCCAGAACTTCAGGCGTTCTGAAGGCCATGGAACTGATCGGTGCTTCCAATAAAAATACGATCATGATCGGAGATCAGGTCTTTACGGATATCATTGCAGGGAATCGGGCGGATGTTTTCACGATACTCGTGGACCGTTATGCGAAAAAAGAAGTGTTTTACGTCGTTTTAAAGCGTTTCCCGGAGTGGATCATAAGAAAGATCATGCGGTTCTGAACGGATGAAACGGCGCTTTTTGTGAAAAATGGAAAAAATCTCCATTTGTTCGGCTTTTTACTTGCGTAATCAGAATCGCTCAAGTAAAATATTAAAGCGAAATAATTAAGATTAAGAATTTAAGTGTATATTTCGGAGGAATTTTTATGATTAGCGCTGGTGATTTTAGAAACGGTATGTGCTTTGAAATGGACGGTCAGGTTTTCCAGGTTGTGGAATTCCAGCACGTAAAGCCTGGTAAGGGTGCTGCTTTCGTTCGTACGAAGTATAAGAACGTAAAGACTGGTTCCGTTGTTGAGAGAAGCTTTAACCCGAACGAGAAGTTTGAGCAGGCTCAGCTTGAGCGTAATGATATGCAGTATATTTATGCTGATGGTGATCTTTACTACTTCATGGATCAGGAGACCTATGAGCAGCGTCCAATCGCTAAGGAAAACATCGGTGAGAACATCCGTTTCCTGAAGGAGGAAATGATCTGTAAGGTTCTTTCCTACAAGGGTGAGATCTTCGGCGTTGAACTTCCGATCGTTGTTGAGCTCGAGATCACTGAGTGTGAACCTGGTGTCCGTGGTGATACGACAAACAATGCTACTAAGATTGCTACACTGGAGACAGGCGCTACAGTAAAGGTTCCGCTTTTCGTTAACCAGAACGAAGTGATCCGTGTGGATACACGTACAGGTGAGTATCTCGAGCGTGCATAATATCACGTTCTGATTTCACTTCGAGAAGAGGGAATTCACAATATGGGTGAGAATCTCGTATCGGAATCAATTAAAGGCGAACGCTCGATGTCGCAAGGCTTTGTTGCACAGTATGCAGCAGAAGCCGCCTTGCGTACGGAGGGCGTTGCTCGTCTAACGGCTTCTGTACCTGTTGTGCTGAAAGAATCCATGGGTTTCGTGCATGAAGGTAAAGGTGTCCGTGTTGAGTTTTCCGAGAATGAAGAGGGTTTTGTTTCCGTTACTGTCTACCCGGTAGTCTATTATGGTATGATTATTCCAGAGGTAGCCTGGTCGATCCAGGAACGGGTAAAGGAAGATGTCGAGAAGTATACCGGTCTTGTGGTTGAGTCGGTGAATGTACATGTCTGCGGCGTCGTATTGAAGGAGGAGTCTGGTTCATGAACAGGATCATCCGGTTTGTACTGATCGTGTATTCTACATTGTTGGCGGTGCTTTCGCTGCTTCTGCTTTATGCTTTTGCAGACGAGGATATTTTCGCCGATATTCTTTCTCCTTTGTCCGGTATCGTAACTGATCCATATAAGAAGTACATCTATCTGGCCGTGCTTCTTGTGATCCTGATCTCCTGTATCATAACAGTGACATATTGCCTGTTGAACGGACGTTTGAGCAAGACGCGTATCCGCCAGACCGAGATCGGATTTGTTGAGATCGGTGTGGATGCGATCGAGAGTATTGCCCTTAACTCAGCCAAGAGTGCGCAGGTTGGAATCAAGACTGCCCGTGCACGTGTCTCTTCGGCGAAGAATAATGCGATCCGTGTATATTTGAATGCGGTTCTATACTCCAATGTTGAAGTACCATCGACCATGGGTAAGGTACAGGAACGTATCAAGAAGGATATTGAACGTTATACAGGTATCACAGTAGAGAACGTTTCCGTTAAGGTCAGCCGCGTCGAACCGGTTGTGGCGAAGGTGGAGCGTTAAGTCATGAGAGCGCTGATCGTCAAAATCTTTGATATGCTGAAAGACAAGAACTCCGGTAAGATCGGAGCTGCGATCGCTTTTGTTTTCGCGATCTTTCTTGTTATCTTCGGATTTTTCAAGACTTTGTTTATCATTCTTCTGACGATCATAGGATATATTGTCGGTGCGCTCCTGTTTTCGGATAAAGATAAAGTTAAGGACTGGATGGATAAGATCCTTCCGCCCGGGAGGTTTAGATGAGTAGAAGAGAAGCCCGTGATGCCGCCTTGGCATTTTTATTCCAGCAGGATTTCAGAGAGGACCCGATCGAGCAGCAGCGGGAGCTTTATCTTTCTGCACATCCGCTCGAGGACGAAGACATTTCGTTTTTCGATGCATTGGTGAATGGTGTCCGCGAGAAAAAAGAAGAATTGGATGCAGTCTATTCCAAATATCTGAAAGACTGGAAGCAGGGCCGTTTGCCCAAAGTGGATGTAGTGATCCTTCGTATCTCTGTATATGAGATGCTTTATATGAAGGATGTTCCGACAAATGTTTCCATCAGTGAGGCGGTGATCCTGACTAAGAAATACAGTTCAGAAGAATCCAAGGGATATGTGAATGCTGTATTAGGCAAGGTTGGAAAAGAACTGGAAGAAAATGGATAATACTGTTTTCTCAGTAACAGATCTGAACGAATATGTAGGCACACTGTTATCGCAAGACAGTGTGCTTTGTCAGTTGTGCGTAAGAGGCGAGATCTCCGGTTATAAACGTTATCCGTCCGGACATGCCTATTTTCAGTTGAAAGATGAGCGCTCGGCGGTTAGCTGTGTGATATTTAAGGGAAGCTTCCAGCATATTGCTTTTGTGCCGGAGAACGGTATGAAGGTGCTTCTGTTCGGAAGAGCCGCGCTGTATAACGTAGATGGTAAATTCCAGATCATCGGTTCTTTTCTCCAGGAAGAAGGACAGGGAGAACTGTTTAAGCAGTTTGAACTTCTGAAGCAGAAGATGCAGGCACAAGGGCTTTTTGATGCGGAACATAAAAAAACAATCCCTTTTCTTCCGAGAAGGATCGGCGTGGTTTCATCTCCTAAAGGTGCTGTAATTCAAGATATTATCAATGTTCTGAACAGAAGATTTCCAAACTATGATCTTCTTTTGTATCCTTCTTCTGTTCAGGGAAAAGAAGCAGCAGCGGAACTGATCCGGGGGATACGGACTCTTGATGCCCGTGAAGATATCGATGTGATCATCATCGCTAGAGGCGGTGGTTCTATGGAAGATCTGTGGTGCTTCAACGATGAGATGCTGGGTCGGGCTGTTTACGAAGCGAAAACCCCGATCATATCGGCAGTCGGTCATGAGACGGACTATACGATCTGTGATTTCTGCGCGGATCTTCGTGCACCGACTCCGTCTGCAGCTGCGGAACTGGTGATGCCGAATAAGGATGAGGTGTTCCAGCGTTTGATGAAAATGCGTTCTAATCTTCAAAATGCGGCTTCACAGATGCTTCGTTTCAAGAAACATCAGCTGGATCTTCTGAGTCAGCATCGTGCACTGATGCTCCCACAGGTTCGTATTCAGAATGAGGCGCAGCGACTCGATCAGATAAATGAGAAGATGAACATGGGACTGGAACGTGTTTTTTCTGCACGGCGTGAAGTCCTTGCATCCGATATGGCGAAGTTGGAGGCGCTGAATCCGATGGGCGTCCTTCTTCGTGGTTATTCTTATGTGACGGATGAAAATTCAAAGACGGTAGATTCCGTAAAGTGTGTTAATATAGATGAAACGATCACTATACATGTGGCAGATGGTAGTTTGGGAGCCAAGGTGATCTCCAAGAATGAAAAAGAGGGTTGAAGATGGCTGATATTGATAAGGATATGTCTTATGAAGAGGCGGTAAAAGAACTGGAATCCATCATTTCCAAACTGGATTCGGGAGAAGCTTCTCTCGATGATTCAATCAAACTGTATTCGCGTGGAATGGAATTATCGAAGTTTTGTAAAGATAGACTGGATTCGATCGTAAAGAAGATCAGTATGCTGTCAGAGGACGGCGGATCCGAGAAAGATTTTTCCTGATCTTTGAGGTGGTTTATGCCTAGTAATGTGACAGTTAAGATGAAAAAATACCAGAAACGCCTTGAAGATGCTCTTCCGAAGGTGTTTCCGGAAGAACTCGCCGAAGACCCGACAGTTAAAGCGTCGCTATATAGTCTTCTTGCAGGCGGAAAACGTATCCGTCCCGTACTGATGTATATGTTTGCCGAGATGCTGGGGCTTTCTTTGAATCTGATAGATGATTTTGCGGTAGCGATCGAGATGATCCACACATATTCCCTGATCCACGATGACCTTCCATGCATGGATGATGATACTCTTCGAAGAGGAAAACCGACATGTCACGTGGCCAATGGGGAAAATTTTGCGCTTCTTGCCGGAGATGCGCTTCTTAACCGTGCTTACGAGATCGTTTTCGGTGCGGTCAAGAAAGATCCTTCTACGATCGATGCTGCTATGTATCTGGCCGGCAATGCCGGAATCAGCGGTATGATCGGAGGACAGAGCATCGACCTTTCTTCGGAAGGAAAGAAGATCGATACGTCAAAGTTATGCGAACTTCATGAGAAGAAGACAGGTGCACTGATCAATGCGTCCTGCCTTGTTCCGTATCTGATCTATGCAGCGAAGAAAGGTGAAGATACAGTTCTTTTCGGGCTGATCCGCCGTTTCTCTGCAGGAACAGGACTTGGTTTCCAGATCAAAGATGATCTTTTGGACGTGCAGGCAGATGAGCAGGTATTAGGTAAATCCATCGGAAAAGACCAGCGTGATGAAAAATCTACATTTGTAACGGTTTTCGGTGAGAAAAATGCGCAGAAGATGCTGGACGAAACTTATGATGATGTTTTCCGTGCACTGGATGAACTGAAGTCTTCCGGATATGACGTGAAAGATCTGCGCCAGCTCAGCGAGCTTCTGCAGAACCGTATTCAGTGAGCGTATCCGTCATGGCAGAGCACCCGATCCTGGACAGCATCAATAAACCGCAAGATGTAGCGGGCCTGAGTTTTGAAGATTCCAAGAAACTTGCGGCCGAGCTTCGCGATGTCATTGTAGACCGCGTTTCCCAAAACGGCGGCCACCTTGCATCCAGTCTGGGTGTGGTGGAACTTACGATCGCGCTTCTTGCCGAATTTTCTCCGCCTCATGACCAGATCGTATGGGATGTTGGACATCAGGCGTATGCGTATAAACTTCTGACGGGACGAAAGGATCAGTTTCATACATTACGCCAGTTTGGCGGTATTGCAGGTTTCCCGAAACAAAGTGAGAGTGAATACGATGCTTTTGGAGTCGGACACAGCAGTACGTCAGTATCCGCGGCGTTGGGACTTTTACGTGCGAAGAAACTAAAAGGTGATGACGGACACGTGGTTGCCGTTATCGGCGACGGAGCCATGACAGGCGGTATGGCCTTTGAAGGACTGAATGATACCGGACATTTCAATGAGAATCTGACTGTTATACTCAATGATAACCAGATGTCTATCGATAAAAATGTAGGCGGCCTGTCGCGCGCCCTTGCCGAACTGCGTTCTTCACGCGGATACATCAAGACTAAGAGCCGCGTTGAACGCTTCCTTCTTTCAGTTCCTCTGATCGGCCGTCCGATCGCGAGGTTTATGCGGATGGTCAAAACCTGGTTCCGTCTTGTTATCCGAAGAAACCAGCCGGTCATTTTCGAAGATCTCGGATTTCAGTACTTCGGTCCTTTTGACGGACATAATATTGCGCTTCTCAAGAAAAGACTGGAGATATCCAAGGAGATCAACGGTCCGGTCCTGATACATATCGTGACAAAGAAGGGAAAAGGATATGCGCCTGCCGAAGAGAATCCGTCGTCATATCATGGTGTTTCGCCCTTTGATAAAGAAACCGGCGTAAAACCTTCGGAAACAAGAACGTTTACCAAATGCTTTTCTGACTCTGTCGTCCAGATCGGAAAGAAATATGAGAATGTTGTCGCAATCTGTGCGGCGATGATGACCAGTACCGGACTTGCTGCTTTCCGCCAGAATATGAAGCTTCGTTTCTTTGATGTCGGCATTGCTGAGGAACACGCCGTGACGATGGCGGCAGGTATGGCTACAAATGGCTTTGTACCGGTTGTGGCGCTCTATTCGACCTTCGCCCAGCGTGCTTACGATCAGATGCTGCACGATGTCTGCCTTCAGGATCTTCATGTCGTGCTTGCACTTGACCGTGCCGGTATCGTCGGCGCGGACGGAATGACACATCAGGGGATCTACGATATTTCCATGATGCTCTCAATGCCGAATGTGACTTTACTTTCTCCCGTAAATTTCGCGGAATTGGATCGTATGCTGGAATGGTCCGTTTCTGAGGGAAAAGGACTTATTGCAGTCCGATATCCGCGTGGAGGTCAGAGTGAGTGTCTTGCGGAACTGCCTTCTTCCGACGGGATCGGTCCAAGGGTCATCCGTGAGGGAAGCCGAGATGGAAAAGGTGTTGCCATTCTTGCTCTTGGTGTGATGTGTGAGCAGGCATTGCTTGCTTCTGAAATACTCCAGGAAAAAGGCATATCCTGTACTGTCATTGACGTGCGCTGTGTAAAACCTTTGGATATGGAGGCTTGGAAACTGCTTCTTAATGGGATCAGTTCGATTGTTACCATAGAAGATGGTATTGTACATGCAGGTTTCGGTAAGTATTTTCTTTCCTGTCTGGAAGATGAAGGTATGCTTTCCCAATTCAAAAACGCCGTGACACTGGGTGTTTCCGATCATCCGCTTATAGCAGGAAGCCGGAAGAGGCTCCTTACCGAAGAACATATGGATGAGAAGGCCCTTGTTGACACTATATTAAATATGCAATAGTGCCAAAGTATGTTATACTGACCCATGTTTGGCTGATATTAATGAAGAAGGAAATAAAATAATATGGGCAAAGCAGAAGCGAAAACGAAGCAACCGCGAAAACTTACAGAAGCGGAGATCCGGCGGATCGAGCTCTTCCGAAAAAAAGAAGAGGGGCTGATTTCCGAAGGATATCAGAGGAAAGATATTACCATTACACTGGTAAAAGCCAATTTTGTCGGAGTATTACTCACGCTTCCGTTTATTCTGATCCTTCTTGTTGTGTTTATTATCTATAACGGCCCGTCAGGTTTTGATATGTTCTCCAAGACCAATCCGATCAAACTTTTTCTCTACATTTTGATCTTTGCTGTTTCATTTATTCCTTTAGCTGTCATTCACGAAGGAATTCATGGTCTGTGCTGGGGCAGCGGTGCCGAGAATAAGTTTAAGGATATCGAATTCGGCTTTATTAAAGAACAGCTCACTCCGTATTGCACTTGTCTTTCTCCGCTGAAGAAGGTGCGTTATATCTTCGGTTCCCTGATGCCGATGACATTCCTGGGTACCGGCATCGGCATTGCTGCGGTACTGACCGGAAACCCTTTGATCCTGGTCATCGCATTTGGTCAGATATTCGGCGGGTCCGGAGATATCCTTGTTTCGAGTATGCTGGCCCGATATAAAACGAAAGAAAAGGATGTTGTCCTTCTGGATCATCCGACAGAGTGCGGACTGGTTGCTTTCGAAAAATAAGCAGACTGGCTCATAAAATCAAAACTTTTTAATGTGCATATCGTTTTTTCGTACTTAAGAAACGATATGCTTTTTTTCGTATGAATTCTGACAGGAAAAAACATTATATTGGTGCATAATTAATAAAAAGTCTGTATAATTTATAGATGACTTTGTGTTTGGAGGACGTCATGAGATTTGGTATCGTTGTAAATGAAGATAAAGATCCGGGCTTTGCTTTTTCCGGATATGCTGTTGAAGTTTTGCTTTCTCATGGATGCGAGGCGGTTCTTGACCCTTCATATAAAGATACGGAGCTGGCGAAGAAGCAGGGCGTGATCATCGACGAGTATTCGTCCTGTGATATGCTTTTTTCTATGGGCGGAGACGGTACATTCCTTCGTACCGTGCACAAATTCGTCGAACAGGAGATCCCGATCATCGGCGTGAATCTCGGCAGCATCGGTTTTTTGACCGAGATCCAGAAAGAGGATTTCGAAGATGCCGTAGATCGACTGATCAATGGCAATTATACACTTGAAGCCCGTTCCCAGCTTGATGTGACACTGCTTTCCGAGGATGGAAGAGTAAAGGAACATGGCCTTTGTTTGAATGACGCGGTCATTGCCCGTGGAGTAAACATGCATGTTGTCAATCTTGATCTTCTGATCGACCATGATTATGTAGAACGTCTTTCCGGAGATGGTGTGATCCTTTCAACGGCTATGGGTTCTACTGCTTACTGTCTTGCTGCCGGCGGTCCGATCGTAAAGCCGGAACTGGATGTGTTTATGGTTACACCGATCTGCCCGCATACTCTGCATAACCGCAGTTATGTGGTCTCCGGTGATAGTGTGATCGAGATCAATATCGGACGTTTTACGGATGTTCCGGTCCTGTCTTTGGACGGCCGCCCGAATATCATGTTAGAGTATCATGACCGGATCATATTGAAAAAAGCTGAAACCCCGGTCGTAGTTGCAAAGATCGGTTATAAGAATTTCTATCAGACGGTTAGACAGAAGATCCGCGCGAGAGGTAGTTTTTATGAAGATGGCGAAAAATGAGCGACAAGAGGCAATGTTGAAACTGGTTCGTGCGAAGGAGATCAGCACGCAGGAGGAACTGGCCAGGGAACTGGAAAATGCAGGCTGGCAGGTCACGCAGGCAACGGTTTCCCGCGATATCAAGGATCTCGGGATCATTAAAGTTACTCTTCCTTCCGGCGGTACGAAGTACAGTGTACTTGACCGTACAGGGGATGTGGCACCGGGCAGGCTCTTATCGGTGTTTTCTCATTGCGTACTTTCCAGTGATGTAGCGATGAATCTGGTTATTGTGAAAACCCTTCCCGGAATGGCGAATGCGGCAGCATCCGCTCTGGATTCCATTCATCTGACCGGAGTTGTCGGTACGATCGCGGGTGATGATACGGTCTTTATTGCCACATCTTCGCCAGAGGATGCTCTTGCGATCAATGCTACGATCAAAGATATGAATACGCGTGCCGGTGCGGATAACTAAGTGAGGAAGATGTGCTACAGCAACTGACTATACAAGATTTTGCCATAGTGGAGTACGCTTCGTTTACACCGGGACGGGGATTGAATATCCTAACCGGTGAGACGGGAGCGGGTAAGTCTCTGATCATTGATGCTATCGGAGCGCTTCTCGGACATCGCATCGGACGTGATTATGTCCGTAAGGATACGGAGAAAGCGGTGATCGAGGCGGTGTTCGATAGTATTTCCGCAACCGTTCCGTCTACTGTTTTGGAAGAATTCGGTATTGAGGCGGAAGATGACACACTGATACTTCTTCGTGAAATCAATAAAGACGGAAGAAGCATCGTTCGCGTGAACGGACGTGCCATGCCTGTTTCGGTACTTAAGACGATAGGAGCCTGCCTGGTTGACATCCATGGCCAGCATGACCAGCAGACGATCTTTGATCCATCTAAACATCTGGGGATCCTGGATGCTTACCTCGGTGAGGAGATCAAGCCTTATCTTTCTGCATTTCAAAGTAAATTGGAAGAGTACCGTGAGATCCTCCAGCAACGGAAAAAATATGAGATGGATCCGGAGAAGAGCCGGCAGATGCAGGATCTTTTGAATTATCAGATCAAAGAAATCGAAGAAGGTGCTTTTGGCGAAGATGAGGAAGAAAAACTTGTTGAGAAACTGAAAGTGCTGAAAAATGCGGAGAAGAAGAATCTTCATCTGTCATATGTCCTTGGAGCGCTTTCCGGCGAGGATTCCGGATCACCTTTCAGTGCTCTTCTGAATGCATCGGAGCATCTTGAAGCGCTGACAAAGATGGACGAGAGCTACGCGGATTATTCGAATCAGATGCGTTCGATCTGTATGGAACTGGAAGCGATGAAGAACGATCTTTCTGATGAAGAGAGCGTTTCGGATGAATCCTATGATGACGTGGAGGCACGCCTGGAGAAACTGCGTGCCTGTTCGGTGAAATACGGTGGCAGTGTCGCCTCTATGCAGGCGTATCTTGAGGATGCCAGGGAACGGCTTCTTATCTTAAGTGAAGGAGATTCCAGACTGAAAGTCCTGAATGCCGATCGTATGCGTCTGGAGAAGGAGCTTCTTGAGATCGCCGATCAGATACATGAGGTGAGAGAATCAGCAGGACGCCGGCTTTCTTCAGATATTGTGAATGAGGTGAGTTTCCTTGGGCTTAGCGGAGCAAACTTTGAAGTCATGTTTTCCAAACGCCCGAAGGAAAGGTTTTTCAGTAAGACCGGATATGATGAGGTGGAGTTTCTCTTTACCGCGAATAAAGGAGAAGATCTGAAGCCTCTTTCGAAGACTGCTTCCGGCGGTGAGGCGGCGCGTATTATGCTTGCCATTAAGACGATCCTGGCCCGTGCTGATGCCACGCCTGTTCTGATTTTTGATGAAGTGGATTCCGGGATTTCCGGTGAAGCAGCCAAAGCCGTGTCCTGCTCGATGAAGAAACTGTCAAAGTTTCATCAGGTGTTCTGTGTTACGCATATGGGACAGATCGCTGCAGCAGCCGACCAGCATTTCTTTATATCAAAAGATCAAAGTGGGGAGAGAACCAAGACCAATATCAAAGCTCTTGATGAAACAGGCCGTGTTTCCGAGGTTGCACGTCTGCTGTCCGGTAATTCCGAAGATGAACAATCCAGGCTTCTGGCAGGAAATCTTATTGATGAAAGACGCTGAAAGATTCGATCCTCTCTGTCAGGAGAGCAGATTCCGCATATCTTCCGGTATTTCTGAAGTGAATTCCATCCATTCATTCGTAATAGGATGATAAAAGCCGAGTTTGCAGGCATGAAGAGCCTGCCTGCTTATCTTGTCTTCGTTTTCGATATGAGGCATATCCGGGTTTGGAAAGTCCTGTGATCGTGGACCGTAAAGACCGTCACCGACAAGCGGATGGCCAAGATGACGGGAATGGACACGTATCTGATGACACCTTCCTGTTTCAAGCTTATATGAAACTACAGACAGATTCCTGTCAGGCAGTACCTGCATTGATTTATAGTGAGTAACAGATGGATGACCGTCTTCCCGGACGATCCGTATCATGATCGAGTTTTCATCTCTTCCGATCGGAAGGTCGATCGTGCCCTCTTCCGGTTCAAAAGTACCATAGACGATACCGATATATTCTTTTTCCATCCTGTTCTTCGAGACAGTATTATGTGCATATCCGTTCTTGGCAATGACTATCAGACCCGATGTTTCGCGATCCAGCCGCATAATCGGGTGCAGCCTGGAATCGCAGAGCCGCTGAAGCAATGAGTCATCCATGTGCTGCCAGGATGGGTGGGTAACCAGGTTTCCTGGTTTTTCACACACGATGATCCAATCATCTTCATAATATATATGTATATCAGTATCTTTTCTGGTGTGGATCGTTCCTTCCGCGTCGTCGTAGATGATAAAAATATCGTCGCCTTCTTTGGCTTCGGCGATCATTCTTGCCGGAAAACCGTTGAGATACAATTCTCCATATAGGCGGATACGCTTGCATAGCAGATTTGACATCTGCAGCCGGTCACGTAATATATCGTAGATCTTCCTGCCGTCCTCGCTTGGGAGCACGGGAATATGCATCTGCATTGGCTTCTCCTGCTTTGAAAAGAAATGATTAGTCTATTGTAAAGTGCTTTTGGAAAAAAGGAAAGAAAAACAAAAGAAAATTACCGAAATCAGATCAGAAATGATTTTCATTTTGAACAAAATCTGTGACGTTTTTGTTATTTTTCAGTAGAAGTTGACAAGAAATTTCCTCTTTTCCATTGAGCGATTTTGAGTGATATGTTATCCTACCATGTGGGAGGTGAGTCAACTGTGGGAAAACAAAAAATGACTCCGGAAGAAATGAGCGCAATGCTCGATGAAGTTCTTTCGAAATACAAGGGCCAGGGCCAGAAGGCTTTGATGGCCACATTGCAGCAGGCTCAGGAGATTTACGGCTATTTGCCGCTTCCTGTGCAGAGAAAAGTTGCAGATGCTCTGGATGTATCTGTAGCAGAAGTGTATGGCGTAATTTCGTTCTATTCTTTCTTCTCTTTGAAGCCAAAGGGAGAGAATGCGATAAGCGTATGCCTTGGTACAGCCTGCTATGTTAAAGGTTCGCAGGCATTGCTGGACAAGCTCGAGGAACAGCTCGGCATTAAGTGCGGCGATGTTACGAAGGACGGAAAGTTCTCGATTTCTGCGTGCCGTTGTGTAGGTGCTTGTGGACTGGCACCGGTTATCATGGTCGGTGACGATGTATATGGTCGTCTGACACCGGATGAGATTCCCGGTATTATTGCAAAGTATAAGGAGGCTTAATCATGGATTTATTTCGTGCGCACGTCCTTGTTTGCTGTGGTACAGGATGCACATCTTCAAACTCTGCGAAAATTATCGAGCAGTTTGAACAGCAGATTCCGGCTCAGGGACTTGAAAAAGAAGTAAAAGTAGTACAGACAGGATGCTTCGGCCTTTGCGCCCAGGGTCCTATCGTAGTTATCTATCCGGAAGGCGTTATGTATTATCGCGTAACTCCTGAGGATGTTGCTGAGATCGTTAGCGAGCACCTCCTGAAGGGCCGTTATGTAGAGCGTCTCATGGCTCCGAAGCACGATGGTGCTGCGCCGTCTGAGAACACTTCTGCCAATGACAGCAACTTCTTCAAGAAGCAGATGCGTGTTGCTCTTCGTAACTGCGGTAACATCAACCCGGAAAAGATCGAAGAGTATATTGCTCATGACGGATATCAGGCTCTTGGTAAGATCCTTACCGAGAAGAGAGATCCGGATGCTGTTATCCAGGAAATCATTGATTCCGGTCTCCGTGGCCGTGGCGGCGGCGGATTCCCGACAGGTCTTAAGTGGAAGTTCGCTTCCGGTAACAGAGGTCAGGGCATCACAAAGTATGTTTGCTGTAACGCAGACGAAGGTGACCCGGGTGCATTTATGGACCGTTCTATCCTCGAGGGTGACCCGCATAGCGTAATCGAAGCTATGGCTATCGCTGCTTACTGCATCGACGCTCACCAGGGTTATGTTTATATCCGTGCTGAGTATCCGATCGCGGTTAAGAGACTGCAGATCGCTATCGATCAGGCAAGAGAGTATGGTCTGCTCGGTGAGAACATCTTCGATTCCGGATTCTCTTTCGATCTTGATATCAGACTCGGCGCAGGCGCATTCGTTTGCGGTGAGGAAACAGCTCTCATGCGTTCCATCGAAGGTAAGCGCGGTAATCCGACACCTCGTCCGCCGTTCCCGGCTATCAAGGGTCTGTTCGGTAAGCCGACTATCCTCAATAACGTTGAGACATATGCAAATATCCCTGTAATCATTAACAAGGGTGCTGAGTGGTTCGCTTCTGTTGGTACAGAAAAGTCCAAGGGTACTAAGGTATTTGCTCTCGGCGGTAAGGTAAACAACGTTGGTCTCGTTGAGATTCCGATGGGTACAACAGTTCGTGAGATTGTATTTGATATCGGTGGCGGTATCCCGAATGGTAAGGCCTTCAAGGCAGTTCAGACCGGTGGTCCGTCCGGCGGATGTATCCCGGCATCTCTCCTTGATACTCCGATCGACTACGATAACCTCGTAGCTGCAGGTTCCATGATGGGTTCCGGCGGTATGATCGTTATGGACGAAGACACATGTATGGTTGATATCGCGAAGTTCTTCCTCGAGTTCACCGTAGATGAGTCCTGTGGTAAGTGTTCTCCTTGCCGTATCGGTACCAAGAGAATGTTCGAACTTCTCACGAAGATCACAGATGGTACAGGTACACTCGAGGATATCGACTCCCTCGAAGAGATCGCTCTTTCTCTGAAGAATGGTTCTCTCTGTGCTCTCGGCCAGACAGCAGCTAACCCGATCCTCTCCACACTCAAGCACTTCCGTGAAGAGTATGTAGAGCATGTAGTAGATAAGAAGTGCCGTTGCCACGTATGTAAGGGCCTGACAGAATACTACATTGATCCTGAGATCTGTAAGAAGTGTTCTCTGTGCGCTAAGAAGTGCCCGGTCAACGCAATTACAGGTGAGGTTGGTAAGGTAGCTTACTCCATCGATACGACAAAGTGCATCAAGTGCGGCGCTTGTATCGAGAATTGTAAGTTCAAGGCTGTTCAGAAGAGATAATTCAAGTGACGATTCAATTCGAAAAAGGAGTGTGAAACAAATGGATATGGTTAATGTTACCATTGATGGGGTTTCGGTACAGGTTCCTTCGAACTACACCGTTCTTGAAGCTGCTAAACAAGCCGGCATTAAGATTCCGACCCTGTGTTACTTAAAAGATGTCAACGAAGTTGGCGCCTGCCGCGTCTGCCTCGTTGAAGTTGAGAAGGCCCGTGCTCTTGCTGCTGCCTGCGTTATGCCGGTAAGCGAAGGTATGGTCGTTCATACAAATTCCAAGAAGGTTCGTGATACCCGTAAGGCGACTCTCGAAATGATCCTTTCCGATCATAACCGTGACTGCCTGTCCTGTATCCGAAACAAGAACTGCGAACTGCAGACTCTGGCTGAAGAATACGGTATCCGTAAGGTTACTTTTGAAGGTGTAAAGAGCCCGTCCGTTTATGATGATAAGTCTTTCTCCATCGTTCGTGATGGCAGCAAGTGCGTTAAGTGCGGACGTTGCGTATCTGCTTGTAAGAAGCAGGGCATCGGCGTTCTTTCTTTCCTCAACCGTGGTTTCAGCACATCTGTTGGTCCGGCTTATGACATCTCTATGGCAGATGCTCCGTGTATCTATTGCGGTCAGTGTATCGTAGCTTGCCCGGTTGGCGCTCTGCATGAGAAAGAAGAGACCGATAAGGTATGGGCTGCTATTCAGGATCCGTCCAAGCACGTTGTTATGCAGGTTGCTCCGGCTGTCCGTGCAGCTATCGGTGAAGAGTTCGGTCTTCCGATCGGAACACGTGCTACAGGTAAGATGTTCGCAGCTATGAAGCGTCTCGGTGCGGATAAGGTTTATGACACCAACTGGGGTGCTGACCTTACGATCATGGAAGAGGGAACAGAGCTCCTGAACCGTATCAAAGACGGCGGCGTGCTCCCGATGATCACTTCCTGTTCTCCGGGATGGATCCGCTTCTGCGAATTCTACTATCCTGAGTTCATCCCGAACCTCTCTACATGTAAGTCCCCGCATGAAATGGAAGGTGCTCTTATCAAGTCTTACTATGCTAAGAACAACAACCTGGATCCGAAGGATATCGTAGTTGTTTCCGTAATGCCTTGTACTTCCAAGAAGACTGAGGCAGCTCGTGAGCAGCTCGTCAATGCTGATGGTCTGAAGGATGTTGATATCGTTATCACAACACGTGAACTGGCTCGTATGATCCGTGAAGCAGGTATGGATTTCAACAGCCTGCCGGATGAGGGTCCGGATCAGGATCTCATGGGCGAGTATACCGGTGCCGGTGTTATCTTTGGTGCTACCGGTGGTGTTATGGAAGCTGCTGTTCGTACAGTTGCTGATATCCTCGAAGAAAAAGATCTGCCTGAGTTCGAATACAAGGCAGTACGTGGCGTAGATGCTGACATCAAGGAAGCAGAGCTCACTCTCGGCGGAAAGAACATCCGCGTAGCTGTCGCCCACAGTACAGCTGCTGCAAGAAAGCTTCTTGATGCAATCAAGGCAGGTACAGCTCCTGAGTATACATTCATTGAGATCATGGGTTGCTCCGGCGGTTGCGTCTGCGGTGGTGGTCAGCCTCAGGTTCCGGCTCAGAAGCTTATGGATATCGATATCCGCGCAGAGCGTGCTAAGGCTCTCTACGAGGAAGACGAGATCATGCCGCAGCGTAAGAGCCATAAGAACTCTCAGGTCGACAAACTCTACAAAGAGTTCCTCGGCGCTCCGAATGGTCACCTGGCTCACGAACTCCTGCATACGACTTATGCTAAGAGAGAGATCTATCCTGATTCTGTTCTCGAAGAGTAATCGTACTGGTAAAGATTTTCAAAAGCCCTGCAGTCACCAGACTGCGGGGCTTTTCTTTTTATCTGATAGTATTTTCGTCTGACAAAATGTAATATATACTAGACATTATGTAAGATTAGTATTATGATTGATGGCAGAAGAAAGGGAGGAGATCACGGTGAAAAATCTGAAACTGAAATCAGCCCGCGCAGCACTTGATCTGTCTCAGCAGGATCTCGCCGATCGTGTCGGCGTGACACGCCAGACGATCAATGCAATTGAAAAAGGAGATTATAATCCTACTATCAATCTTTGCAGGGCAATCTGCAAGGCTTTGGGTAAAACATTGGATGATCTTTTCTGGGAGGAACAATGATATGGATAATGAAGCTGGATTTAAGTTTGATGAGCGTCAGACGTTACTGAGGTATAAGATCACATCCATTTGTGCACTATTTGCTTTAGCAGTAATAACGTCGAATTGCCTTGCCATGGAAAGATTCGGAATGTGGGCAACATATTCGGGTGCGACGATTATGTTTGCCATGATTGCTTTGGCTATCATAGAAATAGTTGAGACCTGTAAAGGCTGTGTAGCAGATATTCATGGAAAGACATCCGAATTAACTAAAATCCCTCTATGTATCGTTTTATGTCTGACCATCATGCAATGGTCGGGATATAAGTTCTTTGATAACGGTATTATGACGACAGGGCTTTGTGCACTGATTGGTTTTGGTGCATTGATCCTTTCGATACTCTTTTCTTTTATCTTCACTAAGCTTACTTTCAGAAAATGACGAACTTAAACATTTCTTTACCTTTGCTTAGCGTGCGTTTTATTCATCATAGATAGAATCATAGTTGAAGATTGATGATCTCATCAGGAATACATAGATAATCATTGCAGGGAAGAATAAGAAACGAGAGGTAAAGAAGATGAAGAAAAGAAGCGTAGTCGCAATTATATTCGGCGTAATTGCAGTTGTTGTCGGTATAGTAGACGTAATCTATTGTGTGAAATATCTTACATCGGATACGCCAGGTGATGTTGGTCCATGTGTTCTTCTGATGTTGGCAAGTTTAGTTTCTTCTTGTATCAGTTCGTCGATCTCGCTTTATAACAGCAGAAAACTGAAAGAACAGGAGCTCAAAGAGAAGTAAGTCATATTTACGATCCATAAGATAAAAAGGAGCGTTCCGTAGAACGCTCCCTTCGTTTATCTGAAACTCTATTTTCTGATCAGGAATGCTCCAGAGCCAGAGTTCTTGTAGTCAGATCACAAACCTCAGCAGGTCCATAGTACTGGATAGCACCCGGATATGTGAAGGATGTTTCAACAGCCCACTTCTCACGGTTTGCTTCGAAGTACTTGAACGGCTTGCCGTCGAGCTCTACAAGAGCCTTACGGATAACCGGCTTATCTTCACCGTTTCTTCTTTCCATGTTCATCATCTTGGTGATCGGCATACCGCCAGCGATCCACTCTTCAGCCGGCTTAGAGATGTTAGATACCTTGGAGAGGTAACCTGTGAAACCGTACTGGATCAGCATGAAAGCGTTGAAACCGAGGGAGTAGCAGTAGTCTGCATCGAAGTTGGATGGGAAAGCGCAACGGCCTTCGTAACCGAAGAAGTGATGCTGTGCACCGAACTTACCCTTGTATGTGCCGGCTTCCTTTCTCTTAGCGAGCTCAGCCTTAACCATTTCGGAGAAGAGCTTCTCGGACTCGATGAGAGAAACCTGAACGTTACCGTGCGGGTCACGCTCGAGGAAAAGCTGCTGCTGGATGCCCTGCGGCAGGATGTCGAATACTTTGAAGGCATCAGCAGAAAGACCGGACTTAATGAAGTCGTACTTTGCATTCCAGTCAGGAAGTGCATTGAAAGCAGCGGTCTTATCTCCGGCGAGGAGCTCGTTGATCTCAGCGATCAGAGCAGAGAACTCAGGAACGAATTCAACGATACCTTCCGGAATAATAGCAACACCGAAGTTCTCGCCGTTATTACCACGAGTTTCAACTGCATCAGCGATGTAGTTGGTGATCTGGGAAAGAGACATCTTCTTAGCGGCAACTTCCTCACCGATGAGGCAGATGTTCGGTTGTGTCTCCAGTGCGCACTCGAGAGCAACGTGAGAAGCGGAACGACCCATTACTTTGATGAAGTGCCAGTACTTCTTAGCGGAGTTGGCATCACGCTCGATGTTACCGATGAGCTCAGAATATGTCTTTGTAGCTGTATCGAAACCGAAAGAAGCCTCGATATCCTCGTTCTTGAGGTCACCGTCGATCGTCTTCGGGCAGCCGATAACCTGAATACCTGTGTTCTTCGCAGCCATGTACTCTGCGAGAGTAGCGGCGTTGGTGTTGGAGTCGTCACCACCGATAATAACGATAGCGGTAAGGCCATTCTTCTTCGCATTCTCAGCTACGATATTGAACTGCTCCTGTGTCTCGAGCTTCGTTCTGCCGGAACCGATGATATCAAAACCGCCTGTATTTCTGTAGGAGTCGATGAACTTGTCATCAAATTCAACATAATCGTTCTTGAGGAGTCCGTCCGGACCGCCCTTGAAACCGAGAAGTACATTCTCCTTGTTTGTTGCCTTAAGTGCATCATAAAGACCGGAAATAACGTTGTGTCCACCCGGAGCCTGTCCGCCGGAAAGAATAACGCCTACGACCTGCTTCTTTGCTGCGGATGTGTTTGCACCCTTTTCAAAAGTGATCTCCGGCTTACCATATGTGTTAGGGAAGAGAGCCTTGATCTTATCCTGATCTGCTACGCTCTGTGTAGCCGCGCCTTCTTTAACGCAGATATCTGCGATACCGTTTCTGAGCATGCCCGGAAGTTTCGGCTGATACTCATATCTTGCTTTCTGAAGTGGTGAAAGATTCATATTGAACACTCCTTTTATAATGAATAATAGTAAATAAATTACCTACACAATGCTAAATCATAACATGAATAAAGTAAAGAGGAAACCGAGATGAATTTTACAATATGAAGGTTTTGTTCGCTTTTGTTTACAGATAATTCTCAATTTGCAGGAAAGTCAAATGTTATAATTTTGATAAGATGCGATAACATGGGGGTTCAATAATGGCTTTCTTTTACGAAATGCGTAAAATAAGAAAGTTTCTTGAAGGTGTTTTCGCTATCGGCAAGTGGAAGAAGCTGTCGGAAGCGGCAACATTCATTTACATGACCACTACGCTCTTTTCTTCGATCGTAGGTCTTTTTTTGTATGCTTTTCTTTCTTACATTCTTGATTATCCGGTATTCCCAGGTTTTGGCCAGATGAGCAGAACTCAGGGAATGATCCTTTTAACGATCGTCCTCGGCATGGTCGTTATCGATTTTCTGATGGGAACTTTTTTTGTTCTGCTTTACGATAAGATGATCTTTTCGCCCACCGAGACGATCATCGGACAGATCCAGCAAAAGACGGAAGAAGCTTCTTCGGCATTCCCGATCGAGATGCGGCAGCTTGTCGAGGATAACCCTTTTATCAAGGTTTCTTCCACGGGGACCTGGGTCGATTCGATCGATAAGTATATAGCCGTAGCAAGTAACGAAAAATATTATGACGAGACGACCGGCTGTTTTAACAGAAAATATTTTACGCAGGTGCTGTCTCAGATGCTGAAGACCGAGATGCTCTGTGATATTAAGAGACAGGGTGCGCTTCGTACATATGGAAGTTCCGTGTTTGCCATCTATATGATCGATATCGATCATTTTAAGTACATTAATGACGAGTTCGGACATTCTTATGGTGACGTAATCCTTGCTCTGGTTGGTAAGACACTGAGAAGGATCGTAGAGAAGAAGGGTGTAGTGATCCGTAACGGCGGTGAAGAGTTCCTGCTTATCGTGTGCATGGATTATCCGGCAAATTTTGAGGAGTATGCGGAGAATATCAGAAATATCTTTGCTAAGAATGTAAGGATCACCGGTCACGGTGACAAGAACCGTCCGGTGACGTGCAGCGTCGGCTATACACCGTTCCCGCTGTTTGATGAGAAACCTACTGCAATCTCCGTTTCGGATCATGTAAATCTGGCGGATCAGGCGATGTATCTATCCAAAACATCGGGAAGAAACACATGGAGAGGCCTGGAAGTCGTACATGCCCCGTATAACGAAGAAGAGATGGCAAAAGTTGTCGAATCTATCGAATACGGACAGAGATCAAGATATATCAAGATCAATTCGCCGTAAGTCTTTACAAGATACTTCGGATGTGATAATATAACTGAGTATTTTTGCCGTAGTCACAGTTTTTGGACGGTTCCGACCATTTACTTTGCTACAGGATTATGGAGGTATATAACAATGGGACAGATCAACAAAGCAGAGATCATCAAGGAGTACGCTCTTAAAGAGGGTGACACAGGTTCTCCTGAGGTTCAGATCGCAATTCTTTCTGCAAGAATCAATCACCTCACTGAGCATCTGAAGGTTCACAAGAATGACCACCACAGCCGTCGTGGACTGTTGATGCTGGTTGGTCAGAGAAGAGGTCTTCTTGACTACCTGGCTCGTATCGACATCGAGCGTTATCGTTCAATCATTTCCCGTCTGAACATCAGAAAGTGATTGTTATTACGAGAAAACATTTCAGCCTCCGGAGTCATCCGGGGGCTGTTTTTTTATCCAAACCTTTGATTATCAATGAATTTCATTGAGATTTAGGAAAAGAACTTGATTTTTCGGTATTATATATTTAATATAGATTTGTTGCGTTATGCGCAAAAAGTATATTATTTGGGAGTGTAGTGGGTAGATTGATATCCCGACTCGCACGGAGTATGAATCTACAAGCTACCTCCTGGAAAACAAAAATTGGAGGTAAATATGGAACGTATTTTTAAGACGGAACTGGCAGGCCGTCCGCTTGTTGTGGAAACAGGCAAGCTTGCTCAGTTTACAAATGGCGCATGTCTGATCCGTTACGGTGAGACTGCTATCCTTTCCACAGTTACTGCTTCGAAGACTCCTCGTGAGGGTGTGGATTTCTTCCCGCTGTCTGTTGATTACGAAGAGAAGATGTATGCTGTAGGTAAGATCCCGGGTGGTTACATCAAGAGAGAGGGACGTCCTTCCGAGAAGGCGATCCTGACATCCCGTGTTATCGACCGTCCGATCCGTCCTTTGTTCCCGAAGGATCTGAGAAATGATGTAGTTGTTTCCAACATGGTTATGTCTGTTGACCAGGATTGCTCTCCTGAGATCGCAGCTATGATCGGTACATCCATCGCAATCGCTATTTCCGATATTCCGTGGAATGGCCCGGTAGGCGGTGTTGTTCTCGGTTTGATCGGTGATGATGTTATCATTAACCCGACTGAGGCACAGAGAAACGAGAGCCGTATGTATGTTACTCTGGCTGGTACAGCTAAGAAGATCTGCATGGTTGAGGCCGGCGCAAACGAAGTTCCGGATGAGACAATGCTCGAGGCAATCGCTATCGGACATGAGACCATCAAGGAGATCGTTACATTCATCAACGGTATCGTTGCTGAGATCGGTAAAGAGAAGTTCACATACGAGTCTGCCGATGTTCCGGAAGAAGTATTCACACTGGTTAAGGATTTTGCATGGGAGAAGATGCGTCAGGCTGTTCTCGCTGTTGATAAGTCCGTCCGTGATGCAAACATCGAAGCTCTGACAAAGGAGATCGAAGAGTATCTCACAGAGCAGAATGAAGAATATCTCCCGTATCTGGCTGATGCTGTTTACAAGCTTGAGAAGAAGGTTGTCCGTAACTATCTCTTCAAGGAGCATGTCCGTGTTGACGGCCGCCGTCTGGATGAGATCCGTCCGCTTTCCTGTGATGTCGGACTTCTCCCGCGTGTTCATGGTTCCGGTCTGTTCCAGCGTGGTCAGACACAGGTAATGACAACTTGTACACTTGCTCCGCTTTCTTTCTCTCAGACACTCGATGGTCTGGATAACGAAGTAACAAAGCGTTACATGCATTACTACAATATGCCGGGCTACTCTGTTGGTGAGGCTAAGGCTTCCCGTTCTCCGGGACGTCGTGAGATCGGTCACGGTGCTCTTGCTGAGAGATCTCTTGTTCCGGTACTTCCTTCTGAGGAAGAATTCCCGTACGCGATCCGTACAGTATCCGAGATCCTGATGTCTAACGGTTCCACATCCCAGGGTTCTGTTTGCGCAAGCACACTGGCTCTTATGGATGCAGGTGTTCCGATCAAGAAGCCGGTTGCCGGTATTTCCACAGGTCTTATCGTTAACGAAGAAGATGAGAATGACTTCCTCGTATTTATGGATATCCAGGGCATTGAAGACTTTTTCGGTGATATGGACTTTAAGGTTGCCGGAACAGAAGACGGTATCACATCCATTCAGGTAGATATCAAGGTAGATGGTCTTTCTCTTGATATTATCCGTAAGGCTTTCGAACTTACACAGAAGGGTAGAAAGCAGATCATCAATGAAGTACTGCTTCCGAGAATTTCCGCTCCTCGTGCTGAGATTTCCAAGTATGCTCCGAGAATTATCACGATGACGATCCCGGTAGATAAGATCCGTGAAGTAATCGGTACAGGCGGAAAGGTGATCAATAAGATCATTGCTGACACCGGTGCACAGATCGATATCAATGATGACGGTGTTCTTCACATTGCAACTCCAGATCAGGAAGCTGCTGCGAAGGCAATGGCGATCATCAAGGGCATCGTTGCTGATCCGGAAGTTGGCCTGGAGTACGAGGGTGTTGTAACCAGACTGATGCAGTTCGGTGCTTTTGTAGAGTTCCTGCCGGGTAAGGAAGGTCTTGTTCATATTTCCAAGATGGCTTGGAGCCGTGTTGAGAATGTGGAAGATGCAGTGAAGGAAGGCGACGTCGTTAAGGTTAAACTCCTTGAAGTTGACAGCCAGGGAAGATACAACCTCTCTATGCGTGACTGCATGGAAAAGCCGGAAGGTTATGTAGAGGAAGAGGCTGCTCCGAGAAGAAATGATCGTCCGGGACGTGAAAGAAGAAGCGGACATGGCGATCGTTTCGAGAAGCGTCAGAGAAGAGATACTTCCGATGAGAATAACAATGTGGAACCGCCGCATCCGGGTGCCCGTTCCAGAGAGTTCTGATCAACAAAATTAACGAGATGAAAAAAGCCCGCGTTTCTTAGAAAACGTGGGCTTTTTCCGTTATTTTTGCGATTAAATTCGGTTGACACATATCATGGTTATGTTAGAATTGATTTAGCGTCGGGGTGTAGCTCAGCTGGCTAGAGTGCTTGCTTGGGGTGCAAGAGGTCGCCTGTTCAAGTCAGGTCACTCCGACCACCTATTTTTTTAGTTGCTAACAATTTAGCGGCGAAGGAGGTAATTATGTTTTGTTCAAAATGTGGTACTCAAGTCCCGGACGGAAGTGTAAGCTGCTCTAATTGTGGCGCACCATTATCTGCTCCGAACGCTGCACCGGCAGCTGCTGCTCCGGTTGCCCAGCCGGTCGCTCAGCCTGTAGCTCAGCCGGTTGCCCAGCCAGTTGCACAGCCGGTCGCTCAGCCAGTTGCACAGCCGGTCGCTCAGCCAGTTGCACAGCCGTTTGCTCAGCCTGTAGCTCAGCCAGCGTATGCACCTGTTGCTGTTGCTCCGAAGGCTCCGTCCAACATTGATCTTGATTTTGGCGGTTTCTTCAAGGCTTTCTTTGCAAATCCTGTTGATGCAGTTCTTGATCGTGCTAAGCCTTCCGGTTGGCTTCTTGGTTTGATCTTTGCCGGTGGGTTTGCCATTCTTGAGTTTATTCTTACGATCATCAACTATAAGACAAAGGTTGCACAGCATGCTTTCTGTGAATTGTTTGTTGTTCTTGCTTCCCTTGCTGCTCTTATGGGTATCATTACTCTCTTCACGAGAGCTTTCGGTCTTAAGCCGTTAGGATTCCTTTCTTCTGTTGCTTTGGTCGGTCTGGCCCGTATGCCGATGATCGCTATGCGTTTACTTGCTTTCATCAACACGAAGATCTATGTTGCAATGGATATCAATTTCTTCTCCATTTCTTCGATCTTCACATCACTCGCTACGATCTTTATGATCATCTGCATCTATGAGTATGCATTGAACAATAAAGAGAACAAGTCCAAGGTTACATGCCTGTGGTTCCTGATGGCTACCATGGCTGCATTCTATTTTGCTGATAGCTTTGCTTCCTGGATGTTCTACAAGCTCTTCCTCTGATAGAGAAGGATCCGATACAAAATTTCGAGAGGATGTCGAAAGACATCCTCTTTTTTTGTACATAGGGAGTACACATTTATTCTTTATACTTAGTCCGTAAAGTATTGATGATACATGAAGCGATAGAGAAAGGCACCCTATGACAGAGACAATTTACAGGATCCTTCTTGCCGAGGATGAAAAAGCACTTCAGACGATCGTGAAGCTGTTTCTTTCCAAAAACGGATTTGCGGTCGATGTTGTAGACAACGGTGATGATGCATGTGAATATGTGGAGCACAACCGGTATGACGCGATCGTGCTTGATATTATGATGCCTGGAAAAGACGGACGGGAAGTATGCCGGTTTATCAGAGAAAAATACGATGTTCCGGTGATCTTCCTTACTGCGCTGGGCGCAGAAAGAGATATTATCGAAGGATACGAAGTCGGAGCGGATGAATATATTACCAAGCCTTTTTCCACCAAACTTTTACTTTTGAAGATCAATGCCCTGATCAACCGTTACCGAGGACTTCTCGTTAAAGACGGTAAAGTCGTGGTGGATGAGATCGTGATCGAACCTTCCCGGCGCAGTGTGTCAGTTGAGGGCAAAAGAGTCGATCTGGCGCCGAAAGAATATGATCTTCTAATGCTTTTTATCGAGAATAAGGATCGGGTATTAAGCCGGGATACCATTCTGGATAAAGTATGGGGAGCGGATTATGACGGGTATGACCGTGCTGTCGATACACATGTGAAGAAGCTTCGTGCGACTCTCGGAAATGCCAATTATCATATTGAAACAGTGATCAAATCCGGATATATCTGGAAAAACAAGAGCTGAAAGGAATCCTGAAAATGAAAAAACATGCTTTTATGCTTATGGCAATATGTGCCATGGCTTTCTTAAGTGCGTCCTGCTACAGAAAAACGGAAAGCGAGGAATCAACAGAGTTCTCCGTATATCGTGTTCCTACGATCGAAACTGAATTTTCCGTACCTGCAGATAACACGAAGTATGCGGAAAGGAAAGAGGCACGAGCTAAGCTTGCTTCTGAAACAGACGCGGAGGGAAAGACAATCAGTCAATGGCCTACGATCGAATTGAGTGGAAGGCCTGATGAAGTGATTGAAATTGAAGAAGACTGTTTTTACGAAGGTGACCGGTTCTTCCTGTTTTTTCAGAAAGGAGTGCATGTTCGTGGTGATCTTCCGGCACATATGAGCCGGATCATGGGAGAACTTGAGGAAGAAC
>Ga0310690_10000498_pt1 | contig 83034 bp, 64 predicted proteins | sample AusTroGonzalo_MG_2_FD_207661 | JGI IMG/M metagenome (GOLD analysis project Ga0310690, IMG submission 207661) | Bovine rumen microbial communities from tropical cattle in Woodstock, Queensland, Australia - Gonzalo_04 (v2) (version 2) | ecosystem: Host-associated > Mammals > Digestive system >...
CTACCAAACTTTTCGGCAGTTATTTTTCAAAAAAATCCGAAGTTTTTCAATTTAATTGACAAAACTTCGGACCTATACCTTTTATATATATAATAGAATCAGTTCCTTCTTCCAAAAATACGTAATAAATAGAGGAACAGATTGATGAAATCAAGGTAGAGTGTGAGGGCTCCCAGGACGGCATATTTCTGTATAGACTCGCCTGCATCGGGAGCGTTCATAAACATACGCTTGATCTTCTGTGTGTCGTAGGCTGTAAGTCCTACGAAGATCAGCACGCCGACATAGGTCATAATCATTTCGAGGCCTGAACTCTTGACGAAGATGTTGACCACTGTTGCGATGATAAGACCGATGAGGGCCATGATAAGGTACTTGCCTATCGACGACAGGTCTGACTTGGTGGTGTATCCCACCAGCGACATGGCACCGAAGGTGGCTGCACAAATCAGGAACGTAGAGGCGAGGCTGCCCATGGTATAGACGTAGAACAGCGACGAGAGTGTCACGCCGTTCAGGATGGCATAGGCCACAAACATCAACGTGGCGGTAGTCAGAGAAATCCTATTGATGGCTGCACTCAGTCCGATGACGAGTCCGATCTCAGCGAGGAACAGCACCCAGATGAGCTGATGATACGTAAACAGGAAATTACTGATAGTAGCATTGGTAGCCACCACAAAGGCCGAGAGTCCCGTGAGTATCAGGGCCATAGACATCCACATATAAGTCTTGCGCATCAAGACGGGGAAGGCCATTGAGACTTCCCACTGACGTCCCTGTGGAAAAGACTGGTAATTCATTTCTTCGTAATCCATAATCTTCATTTAATTTAAATTCGCGACAAAGATAGTCATTTTAATGGAATTACGGCAAAAAGAGTGCCAAAAAAAACTTAATTATCATCAAACGTACTCGCTCGACTCCATCTTCAAGGAATCGATCTTGAAAGAGTCGCCCTCTTTCACGACGCCAATCAGCAGCGTATAGCGATACTCCTGATACTCACCCGACATATAGCTCGACACGCAGGTCACCCGGTAGGTGTTCTCGTCAACGGCATCTACGATGCATTCCGTCAACGAGCCGATATCTACACTACCCTCCTGACAGAAGAGCCATGTAGCCATACATTTGTGCGAGTGGCACTCAAGATCATAATTATCAATGAGGTATTTCTCGGCTTTCTTGGTGATGTTGCTTCTTATGTAGTCGTCATCATAATAATTCTGCTCGGCCTCTTCATAGAAGGTTCTCAGGAAGGACTTGCAGGCCTCCATATACTGTTCCTTCTCAGCCTCCTTCTGTGCTTCCTCCGTCATTTTGTCAGCCTGCTGTGTCGTATCCTTCGCCGCCTTCTTGGCAGCGACAGTCTTCTGTGTGCCACTACGCTGTCTTGGTCTTTCATCACAGCTCCAGTTGCCTATCAACAGCATGACCAGCACAAAAGCCGAAATGAAATAATGTACACCGTTCAAGCTACATTTAGTACGATTAGTCATAATTCCAAAGATTTTTAACGTTCCACTACGGTCTATTATTTTCCGGCTGCAAAGGTACGAATAAAAATCGGAAATCACGTCATCTTTTCTCTTTTTTTTGATTTTCCAGATTGCCTTACCCTTGATATTCAACCTCGAGCGACTGATTGAAAAGAATCATGAATGAAGGATGTAAGACTCATACAGATTTCCGGAAAAAGTCAAGGAGTGGTAGTTTCTCTGTTGTTCCGATAGGAGTAACAATTTGTTCCGATAGGAGAAACAAGTTGTTTCGACGGGAGAAACAAGTTGTTTCCATGGGAGAAACAAACTGTTTCCTTCGGCGGAACAAATCGGAAACACTTTTTCCTGCTGTGATACTAAAGTTCTGAACTGAGGATATTCGAGAATCTAGTGGCGCCTTGATCGTTGAGGTGATCGGTGTCGAAGAAGTCGAGATCGGTGAAGCGAGGGTCGCAAGAATAGTCAGCAACGACGGCCCCGAAGTGCTGCTGACAACAATTGACGATACTGTTGACGAATTCCAGCTGCCACTTATCGGCCTTCTGCGTATATGACTGCGTGACAGGCGTTTGAAGAACCACCAAAGATATGCGATGGCGCTGACACCAGCTGGCTATGCGATAAAGGGCGATGACATTGCAAAGGGTGGACGTCCAATTGTGGAAGTGGTGCGAGCGCACTCTCTCTGGCTCGAAGTCGATAGGGTTACGCAGTTCGGCCTTGTCGTCGATGCCCCACCCAAGGCTGTCGCAGGAGATGCCCTTGCCCTGCCTATGTCTGGTGACCTTGGCCCAGAAGCTGTTGATATAAGAGAGTTCGAGGGGATATGAGGCCCATGAAGCCGACGGACTCTGATAGTGCATATATAGCTGATAGTAGGTCACGCGCCCTGGTTCATCATCCTCCATCGGAGGATCGAAGAGATTAGAGTTGTCTGCCACGAGGATGACTTGCCTGAGATGAGGACAGACCTTCGCATAATGCTTCAGCAGAAAGGCGTCGTGCTCCAACCGCTGCGAGACGTTCGAGAGATTAAAGGTGCTGTCAGCAAAGGCCGAAGGTCGCAGGTCGAAGAAAGCGTGCGAGTTGCCCAGAATCAGCGTCGATACCTTCTCACCATGCGCCTCGAGCCACTGGTCCTTGTACTGATAGGAACAGGGAATGCTGCGCACATAGGCCTCGGCCAGCACCAGGATAAGCAGGACTGGCAGGAGGAAAGCGGCTGTTCGGACGAGAAACTTCTTCATATTATTAATAAGGTAAGAAGACAGAGCTAAAACTGGAAATAAATAAAGGTTTGTTCCTCACCTCGCGCAAAGAAAGTGAGAAGGATGAGCACATAATAAGCAGTCCAGCGCGCCCAGACAGGCAGCGCATCAAGCTGAAGAGGATGCTCCTTGCGCCGCTGCAGCCATTCGATAGCCACAAGTAAGAGGCACCACAGCAAGGCCTGCTTGCCATGAGCGATCGTGCCCAAATGGAGCGTAGAGAGCTGAGATACGAGCGTCGAGAAGTAATCGACGGCCTCTGTCATACTGGCAGAACGGAAGATCACCCATCCGACGGCAGCCAGCAGGAAGGTGAGGAGTACGGAACGCAGGCGCACCACTCGCCAAAGGAGCAGCAGACAAGCGTTGTAGAGTCCCCAGACCACAAACGTCCAGTTGGCCCCATGCCATAAGCCGCTGAGCAGAAAGACGATTAGGATGTTGCGGATGGTTCGGACGTTGCCCTCACGACTGCCTCCCAATGGGATGTAAAGATAGTCGCGGAACCACGTCATGAGCGAGATATGCCATCGGCGCCAGAACTCTGGCATCGTTGCCGAGAAATACGGCAACCGGAAATTCTCCATCAGTCGGATGCCAAACAGCCGGGCCGTACCAATGGCAATATCGGAATAGCCAGAGAAGTCACCATAGATCTGGAAGGTGAATAGCAACATGCCTGCCACCAGCGTCAGCGCATCAGCCCCAGCATAGTCGGCCCAGATGGTATTGACAGCCAGCGCACAGTTGTCGGCCACCACCATTTTCTTGAAGAATCCCCAAAGGATGCGCCTTAAGCCCTCGACCGCCTCATCATAACGGAAGGTGCGAGGCGACGAAATCTGGGGAAGCAGGTTTGTAGCGCGCTCAATAGGACCAGCCACCAGCTGTGGGAAGAAGGCGATATAAGCGAAAAAGTCCACCACACGACATGTTGGTGTCAAGGTGCCACGATAAACATCGATGGCGTAACTCAGCGACTGAAAAGTATAGAAGCTGATACCTACAGGCAAAATCAGATGGAGCGTGGGCGCATCGAGGTTGAAACCAAAGGGAGCAAGCATTGCCTGCAGGTTGTCAACGAAGAATCCATAGTACTTAAACACGCCCAGAATACCCAGATTGAGCATGATGCAGGCCGTCAGCACCCATCGCTTATGACTGGTCTTCGGCATGAGCAGACCGCTGGCGAAGCTCGATGCCGAGGTAATAAGGATCAAGAAGAGGAAACGCCAATCCCACCAGGCGTAAAACACATAACTGGCTGTGAGTAGGGCGATGTTCTGACAGCGCAGATGACGCTGCAGAGCCCAATAAAGCAAGAAGACAAGGGGCAGGAATACGAGGAACGCGACAGAGATGAAGGACATGATGTCAACGGAATTCGTTCATGAGTCGGACTACCTCCTTCACCTCTTCGTCAGTCATCGCCTGATGGCAAGGCAGGCTGAGCTCCTGAGCATGAATGCGCTCTGTGACAGGCAGCGGTACGTGGTTCCAATGGGCATAGCATCGCTGCTGATGGGGAGCTATGGGATAGTGAATCACAGTACCCACGCCCTTCCCGGCCAGGAACTGCTGTAAGTCATCACGTCGCTCAGACAGAACAGGGAAGATATGATAGACACTTCCCGACTTCTCTGGCAATTGCACCAAGGGGTTGGAGATATGGTCGATGTAATGGTCGGCAATCTCCTGTCGGCGGGCATTATCGGCATCGAGATACTTCAGCTTGACGCTGAGCACAGCCGCCTGAATCTCGTCGATGCGTGAGTTGCGACCCACATAATCAAATTGGTATTTCTTAGAAGAGCCGTAATTGGCAATGGAACGCACCACAGCCGCCAGCTCATCGTCGTCGGTGGTTACAGCACCAGCATCGCCCAACGCTCCCAGGTTCTTTCCCGGATAGAAGCTATGTCCAGAGGCAGAGCCCAAAGAGCCGGTCTTGACTTGTTGCGACTCAGTCGTAGCATAAACTAAACCATGAGCCTGGGCATTGTCCTCGATGAGCTTCAGATGATATTTCCCGCACAAAGCCCCAATCCTTTCAGTATAGGCACAGCGACCATAGAGATGAACAATCATGATGGCCTTGGTGCGGGGAGTGATGGCCTGCTCGATGAGCGAGTCGTCAATCTGGAAGGTATTGAGACGAGGCTCCACCAGCACAGGCTTCAGGCGGTTCTCCGTGATGGCGAGGATAGAAGCGATGAACGTATTGGCAGGCACGATGACCTCGTCGCCCTCGTTCATCTGTCCCATCTCCATATACGCCCTGAGAATCAGCGTCAGAGCATCGAGGCCGTTGGCCACACCGATACAATGTTTCGTGCCGATATAGCGGGCATAGTCGTTTTCGAACTGTTGGGTTACCTCGCCCTTGAGATACCAGCCACCATCAATCACGCGACTGACAGCCTCGTGAATCTCAGCGGCATGCATCGCCGTGATACGCTGAAGGGGGAGATAAGGTATTGTCATAGGGTCCATTCGTAGGTATCATAACAGATGGCTCGTCCGCCAAAGCCCTCTTTCTGAGCCACCAGTCCGTCGTTAAGCACAGAACCGTCGCCCTCGGTAGAGCGTCCGAAGTCCAGATACTGATAGTCAGGGAAGTCCTCATACATCGCCCTTTCGTAGATGGCATCGACAGCGCCCACCTGCTTTCCAATGGGTGTTGACGAGCAATACTGACCATGCAGCACCTGCGGTGAGAGATAGAACGTGAGTCCTGCTACCACCTCGCCCTCATAATAGGCATTATACTGTACGATATGCTTGGGGAAGCGCGAATGCAGCAGTTCCATCTCCTCGACGGTATGCACAGGGCGTACTCCATGACGGTCAACGAGGTTATTCTCGAGTACAGGCCAGAAAGCACGGAAGTTATCCTCACGCTTCACCTCAACACCTAAATCATGAGCCTTGCGCAGACGGCGACGACGGTCCTTGCGCCAACGCAGATGCTGCTGCATGAAGATGACGGTGCCGATATCACGAGAGATAACCTTGGCATTGCATATCCAGAACAACGGATAGAGATCCTCCTCGGCTGCATGCTGGTGATAGACCCAAGGCACAGGCTTATAGACCACCCTGCGGATGCCGGCAGCACGCAGCCAGTCGTTCATCTCACGAAACAGCTGTATGACGTCGGCTGCCGTCACATCGATGTCCATCACCAGTCCGCCATAGGTCAGTCCCTGGTGCGAATAGAGCGTGTCGCCCACGATATTGGCAGGCAGGATAGAATGCAGATGGGAGCCCACATAGAACATCAGCGAGTGATCCGTGAAGCGGTCGGCATGATAGTCCATGTAGTTGCGATAGAACAGGAATGTGGCGTTGCGAGCCTTAGCCACATAACGGTCCCAAGCCTGTCTGTCGGCTGGTGTGTATCTCCTTATTTCGAACATCTTACGTAGTCCAGGAATTCTTCGTATTCATAGATATAGTCGTCCTCCTCATAGTGCTCAGAGGCGAGCACCAGGCAGACGGCTCCTGATGAGAAATCATCGAGCGTTCGCCATACATTCGTGTCGATGAGCAGTCCCTGCCAAGGGTGATTCAGCAAGACGGTCTTGCGCTCATAGCCATTGTCGAGGGTGACATGGAACGAGCCACTCAGCGCGATGAGCAGCTGGCGGAGACGCTTATGGGCATGTCCTCCCCTACTCTCTCCAGCCGGCACATCATATACCCAATAGGCCCGTTTGATGTCAAACGGCACCTCGCTGCATCCCTCGGCCACCGTCAGGTTGCCTCGTGGGTCCACGATTTTGGGCAGGTCGATAAGTTTAATCTCTAAGTTTGGCATAGGGATCGGTTCCTAATACGGTCTTTGCCAGACGCTTGGCCTTGTCACGCAGAGCATCCACATCGTCGCCCACCTCACCATAGCACAGCACAACACCCATGCGGCGACCCTTATGGGCCTCGGGCTTGCCGAAGATACGGATACGGGTACGGTCTTCCTTCAGAGCCTCATCCAGATTATAAGGCAACAGCGAACGGTCAACAGGTGTCGATGCCTCCACAGGCGACAGGATAACGGCCGAAGCGCCGGCATGCTCCAGATGGATGGCAGGGATGGGCAGTCCCATCACAGCCCGGAAGTGGAGCTCGAACTCGCTGAGGTTCGTGGTATGACCCAGCGTCACCATGCCTGTGTCGTGGGGACGTGGCGACAGCTCGCTGAAGATGACCTCACCCTGCTTGGTAAGGAAGAACTCCACACCCCAGATACCAGCACCCGTCAGCGCCTTCGTCACCTTGTCGGCCATAGACTGAGCCTTCTTCAAGGCCTCATCGCTAATCTGATAGGGCTGCCACGATTCACGATAGTCGCCTGATTTCTGCACATGTCCGATAGGAGGACAGAACAGCGTAGGCCAGCCATTCTTCTGGGTAATGGTGAGCAGGGTGAACTCTGAGTCGAAGTCAATGAACTCCTCGATAATCACCTCTTTCACATCGCCACGTGAGCCTTCCATTGCCTCCTTGAAGGCCTGTTCCAGCTCATCATCGTTGTGCACATAGCTCTGACCATGACCACTCGACGACATCAAGGGTTTCACCACACAGGGGAAGCCGATCTCGTCGGCAGCAGCCTTGAACTCCTCGAAAGTCTTGGCATAGAAATACTTAGCTGTACGCAGTCCCAGTTCCTTGGCAGCCAGGTCGCGGATGGCACGACGATTCATGGTGAAGTTAACGGCACGAGCCGATGGCACCACCTGGATGCCCTGCTCCTCAAACTTAAACAGACGCTCCGTACGGATGGCCTCAATCTCAGGCACGATGATGTCGGGCTGGTGTTTCTTCACCACAGCCTCGAGGGCATCGCCGTCGAGCATCGAGAACACCTCACGCTCGTCGGCCACCTGCATAGCAGGGGCATTGTCATAACGGTCGCAAGCAATGACATACTGGCCGGCACGCATGGCGGCAATCACGAACTCCTTGCCCAGTTCGCCTGAACCTAAAAGCAATATCTTCTTCATCTGTTTGCGTACATATTATCATAATACTTCTGATAGTCGCCTGAGGTGACGTTATCGAGCCACTCCTGATTGTCGAGATACCAACGGACGGTCTTCTCGATACCCTCCTCGAACTGGAGCGAAGGCTCCCAACCCAGCTCACGCTGCAGCTTAGAGCTGTCGATAGCGTAACGCAGGTCGTGGCCGGCACGGTCGGTCACGAAGGTGATGAGGTCCATATCCTCACCCTCTTTACGACCCAGCAGACGGTCAACGGTCTTGATGACCACCTTGATGATATCGATGTTCTTCCATTCGTTGAAGCCACCTATATTATATGTATCGGCAATCTTTCCCTTGTGGAAGATGATGTCGATGGCACGGGCATGATCCTCTACGAACAGCCAGTCGCGCACATTCTCACCCTTGCCATAGACAGGCAGGGGCTTGCGATGACGGATGTTATTAATAAAAAGAGGTATCAGCTTCTCAGGGAACTGATAGGGACCGTAGTTGTTCGAGCAGTTGGTCACCACCACAGGCATGCCATAGGTATCGTGGAAGGCACGAACGAAATGGTCACTCGAAGCCTTCGAGGCCGAATAGGGTGAATGAGGATTGTACTTCGTGGTCTCGAGGAAGAACTTATCGCCGTAGGCCAGATGATGATCGGCAGAAGAGGCCGTCGTGGTGAACGGCGGCTCGATGCCCTCAGGATGAGTCAGCTCCAAAGCACCATACACCTCATCGGTAGAGATATGATAGAAACGCTTGCCCTCATACTTCTCAGGCAGGCTCTCCCAATAGAGCTTGGCGGCCTGCAGCAGACTCAAAGTACCCATCACATTGGTCTGAGCAAAGGTGAAGGGATCCTTGATAGAGCGGTCCACATGACTCTCGGCTGCCAGATGGATGATGCCATCCACCTTCTTGTCCTGCATCAGCTTGTAGAAGGCGTCGAAATCGCAGATGTCCATCTTCACAAACTCGTAGTTGGGCTTATCCTCAATATCCTTGAGGTTGGCCAGGTTGCCTGCATAAGTCAACTTGTCGAGATTGATGATATGATACTCAGGATACTTGTTCACGAACAGGCGCACCACATGGCTTCCAATAAAGCCTGCACCACCAGTAATGACGATTGTTTTCATACGTTCGGATATTATTGTTTATTTTTCTTGATTCTACGAAATATTCCCATAGCCAGCATCACGAGGAATGCCATGATGAAGGTGCGCGAGGCATCTTCCCACGTCTGGTCGAGACGGATGATATAAAATAATAACGTAACAACTGCCGCAACTATTGTGTCGAGCAGCAATTCCGATAACCATTCTTTCAGATACTCCATTTCCTTCTTGGGTCTTCTATCGTTATTATCTCCAGGTCTTTAAACGTGGCACCATCGATAGTGAGACGCACCAGCGTGCGTTCCTTGTGCCATCCCTGCAAGCCTGCTGCCCCCGGATTGATATGCAGCAGGTTGAGTGTAGGGTCGAATTTTACTTTCAGTATATGAGAATGTCCTGCCACAAAGAGCTGTGGCGGATTGGCGTACAGCAACTTGCGGACAGAGGGGTCGTAATTGCCAGGATAGCCGCCAATATGCTTGATGAGCACATCGGCCTCCTCGCATTTGAAACGGTTCAACTCACGATACATCAATCGCAGGTCACCCCCATCGCAGTTGCCGCAGACGGCACGCAGCGGACGGAACTCAGCCAGACGCTCAGCCACCTCGACACTACCAATATCGCCTGCGTGCCATATCTCGTCGCAGGGCTCAAAGTAGTGCAGGTACTTATCGTCCCAATAGCTGTGGGTGTCGCTGATGATGCCGATTCTCTTCATGGGACGTTTAAGAATTGAGATTGAGTTTCTTTCTTACGAACTCAGCAATGAGACGGGCCGTCTCAGTTGTGCCGATGGCGCTGGAGTCTATACAAAGGTCATAGCTGTCGGCCTGTCCCCAGTGTTTGCCAGTATAATAATTATAATAGGAGGCACGTCGGCTCTCCACATGATGAATACGCTTGATAGCTTCCTCAAGTGTCACCTGCTTCTCTTTCATAAAGAGCTGGGCACGAGTCTCAATATTAGCTGTGATAAAGACGTTGACCACATTGGGAAAGTCACGCAGCACGTAGTCGGCACAACGACCTACAAAGACACAAGAGCTCTCTTGGGCCGCCTTGATAATGGCATCGCTCTGGAACTTGAACAGTCCCTCCTGCGAGAAGTTGTTTTGATAGAAATTGCTATTCCCCGGGTTGATGTAAGGCAGATGGAAGAAAGAACGAAGGAAGCCCTTCCGTTCATCACTCTGCTTGAAGAACTCTTCCGAGAAGCCGCTCTCCTTGGCCGCGAGGTTCAGCAACTCACGATCATAGTATTTTGCTTGGAACTCGTCAGCAAGCAGCTTTCCTATTTCCAATCCGCCAGCACAGACCTGCCGACCAATGTTAATGATTATCTTTTTGTCCATAAGACTTGAATTTTCTAATATGCCACAACAGTATGGGGATAGTCATTGCAAACGAGCAGAAGTCGCTGGCAGGCATGGAATACCACACACCCTCCAAGCCCCAGATTGACGGGAATATATACGCCATGGGGAGCAACAGGAACAGTTGTCTGGACAGCGACAGGAAGATGCTGATCTTCACCTTGCCGATGCATTGGAAGAAGTTGGTGATGATGGCTTGTGAGCCGACCACGAAGAATACCAGCATGTCAATCTTGATACCTTGGGCAGCCATCTCAAGCAGCACAGGGTCGGTGGTGAAGATGCGGGCCATCTGACGTGGGAACAGCATGGACAGAGCCCACGCCATCAACAGGAAGGTGGTGGCCACAGCGATGGCAATCCACACGCAACGCATCATTCGGTCGTACTTCTGGGCACCATAGTTATAACCCACGATGGGCTGCATGCCCTGGGTGACACCCATGACAAACATAAAGAACACCATGACCATCGAGTTGGCAATGGAATAGGCGCCTACAGCCATATCGCCTCCATAACGGACAAACTGGTTGTTCATGAAAATCACAATGACACACGAGGTGGTCTGCATCAGGAAGGGCGAGATGCCGATGGACACGATATTACGCACCAGCTCAGCCTTCAGTCGGAAGATACCCCTCTTCAAGTGAAGCAGTTCACGCTTGTCGCAGAATATCCACATCTGCCAGATAAGAGCCAGCGTCTGCGACACGACAGTTGCCAATGCCGCACCTCTGATGCCCCAGCGGAACCACCACACAAAAGCCATCACCAGGATGATGTTACAGCCCACGGTGAAAAGCGTGGCATACATCGCATGGCGGGGTTTGCCGGCAGCACGCAGCACGGCATTCATGCCGAAATACATGTGGGTGACCATATTGCCCAGCAGGATGATCTGCATGAACTCACGGGCATAGGGCAAGGTAGCCTCAGATGCACCGAAGAAAATCAGGATAGGATCCAGGAACAAGAGGCAGATGAGCATAAAGAGGAAGCCCACGATGACGTTGAGCGTCACCGTATTACCCAGCAGATGCTGTGCGGTTTCATAGTCTCGCTGTCCCAGTTTCACGCTGATACAGGTCGAGGATCCCACACCTACTGCAGCTCCGAAGGCTGCACTCAGGTTCATAAAGGGAAATGTGATGCCCAAGCCTGCAATAGCCTCAGGTCCCACCACCTGTCCAATGACAGAGCGGTCGATAATGTTATAGAGCGAACTGGCCACCATTGCCACCATAGCAGGCAACGCATACTGCCAAAGGAGTTGCCCCACAGGTTTCTGTCCCAGTTCGAGTGCTTTCTGTTTATTGTCCATAATTCAACTTGCAAAGGTAAGGTATTTTTCCGACACTGCCAAATTTTAAAGCCATCAAAGTTTGGCTCTTTCAATATTTATTTGTACTTTTGCGGGCGTAAACGATATCCGTACTGATGAACCGGACTCTGATTCTACTGACATTGCTCCTATTGAGCCTCACTACGAATGCTGCCAAGACGAAGTTCCCTGACAGTAAATTCTATATTTACCGCTATGTTCTGCGTGACAAAGCTGCTACCACCTATTCTCTTGACGCACCCCTACGGTTCCTTTCGCGGAAGAGCCTGGAACGCAGACAGCGTCAAGGCATCTCTGTCGACTCTACCGACCTGCCCGTCTGTCAGGCCTACATCAAGCAGTTCGAGATGAGAGGTGCGAAAGTGCTGGGCACCAGCCGATGGCAGAACACCGTTCTCGTCCAGTCGGCCGACTCCGCATTGCTGAACAGCCTGGGAACAATGGGCATTGTGAAAGAGACCATCTGCGTCTTTTTCACCCCCGATTCGCTGGATATGCCTGGCGATGTGAGATGGAATGTCCATGAAGATTTCAACCGATGGGACTCTGTCAAGAACGACCCCTACGGCATGGCACGCAACCAGATTGAGATGCTCGGCGGCACGCAGCTGCATGAGGCGGGTTATACAGGACAAGGCATCACCATTGCTGTGGTGGATGGCGGCTTCCAGAACTACGACCGCATCCCGGCATTCAAGAAAACCCATATTAAAGGTACACGGAACTTCGTTCCTGCCAGCATCGATGGTATGCTGCCTGATGACGTACGGGAACCATTCCATTTCATAGACCACGGAACGAAAGTACTCTCGGCACTGGCCGCCAACGCCCCCGAGGTTCATATCGGTACGGCTCCCGATGCCGACTATTGGCTGTTGCGCAGCGAGGTGAACCATCTGGAGCAGCCTGTGGAGGAAGACCTCTGGACGATGGCTGTTGAGACTGCCGACTCCCTGGGGGCCGACGTCATCAACTCATCATTGGGCTACTATGCCTTCGATGAAGGACGAGGCAGCTATCGTCTGCAGGACCTCAACGGACAGACGGCCTTTATCTCTCGCTCCGCCTCAATGCTGGCCGACAAAGGCATCGTGCTCTGTAACTCTGCGGGTAATTCCGGCATGGGACAATGGAAGAAGATTGGCGTGCCTGCCGATGCTAACAATATCATCACCGTAGGTGCCATCGACAAAGTACAAAGGCTGGCCTCATTTTCCAGCATCGGCCCCTCACAGGATGGTCGCATCAAGCCCGATGTGGTGGCACAAGGCGCTCCTGCGGCACTCATCTCAGGAAGAGGCACCTTGGTTCACGACATGGGCACATCGTTCTCAACGCCCGTTGTTTGCGGTCTGGTAGCTTGTCTTTGGCAGGCTCTTCCCAACAAAACGGCGAAAGAGATTATACAACTGGTGCGCGAGAGTGCCAACCAGTATCAAGAACCCACGAACATCTTTGGCTATGGTATTCCTGACTTCTGGAAAGCCTACACCTCACAAGCAAACCCCTGACATAACCTATGACCACAACAACCTATAGTCTCTACGAGCTCAACTCTTTGGTGCGTCAAACCATTGAGGAGACCATGTATCATGAGTATTGGGTTGAAGCCGAGTTGTCAGAATGCAGGACGAACAGAGGTCATTGTTACATGGAGCTGATTCAGAAAGACGAACAGGGCAACACGCCCATTGCCCGAGCCCAGGCCAGATGTTGGCAGAACACATGGTCCCTGCTGGAGCCGTATTTCGAACAAGCCACAGGCCAGAAACTACATGCAGGCTTGAAAATCAGGCTGAAAGTCTATCCACAATTTCATGAGGCATATGGTTTCTCATGGATTGTCACCAACATAGACCCTACCTTCACGCTGGGCGATATGGCCCGACGACGTCAGGAGATTATCAGACAGCTCAAGGAAGAAGGTGTCTTCGACCTTCAGAAAGGTCTTGAAATGTCGCCCTTCTGTCTGAACATTGCCGTTATCTCAAGTCAGACAGCTGCCGGCTACGGTGATTTCGTCAACCAGTTGGCCGACTCTCCCTATAATTTCAGTACAAGGCTCTTTCCTGCCACCATGCAGGGTGAGCAGATAGAACAGAGCATCATCAGCGCCCTCAATCAAATCTATGAGGCCTATGAAGCCCAAGAGCCTCTCTTCGACTGTGTGGTCATCATCAGAGGCGGCGGCGCTACTGCCGACCTCTCAGGCTTCGACACCTTGGCATTGGCAGAGAATGTTGCCCAGTTCCCTTTACCTATTATCACTGGCATAGGACACGACCGGGACGAGTCTGTGCTCGATATGGTGAGTCACACAAGAGTCAAGACACCTACTGCCGCTGCCCAGTATCTGATTGAGAACCTCGATGCCACCATGCAGCGCATAGACACCTGTCTGGACCGTATCATGCTGTATGCCAAGGGAAAGATGGAGACCGAACAACTGCGACTGGCCCGGTTTGCCGAACGTATTCCGGCACTCTTCTCCTTGGTCAAAGTCAAGCAAGACGCCCTGCTCGACACACTCTCAGCCCGTTTGTCGCCAGTCGTTAATCTCACCATTGAGAAGCAACGCCATCAGCTGCAGCTGTTGGAGCAGCGGGCCAAAGCATTAGACCCTGCCCTACTCCTCAAACGCGGCTATAGCATGACGCTTTGTCAAGGTAGGATTCTGCGCCATGCAGACAGCGTGAAACCAGGAACAGAAATAGAAACCCGCCTCGAACAAGGCACAATCATATCGATAGTAAAATGACGTACGAAGAATCACTCAAGCAACTGGAGGACATCGTCCGAAAGATGGAAGCCGGCGAATACAGTATTGACGAGCTGGCAGAGAAGCTGACACTCGCGCAGCAACTTATCAGTCAATGCAGGGATAAACTGAACAGAACTGATACAGAAATCAAGAAAATATTAGAAAAAAGTTAGAAAAACTTGTGAGATAACAGAAAATTGCTTAACTTTGCCGAAAATTATCAAACAAAAAGAGACATGAAAGAATTAGACTGGAAAAATCTTTCGTTCGGATACAGACCGACAGATTACAATGTAAGATGTTATTATCGCGATGGAAAATGGGGCGAGATAGAAGTATGTTCCGATGAGTTTTTGAAACTGCACATGGCTGCCACCTGCCTGCACTACGGACAGGAAGCCTTTGAAGGTCTGAAAGCTTATCGTTGCAAGGACGGCAAGGTTCGCACCTTCCGTGTAAAGGACAATGCTGAGCGCCTGCAGTCAACTTGTCGTGGCATCATGATGCCCGAAGTTCCCACAGAGCTCTTTACCGAGATGGTTAACAAGGTGATTCGCCTGAACCAGGAGTGGATTCCCACCTATGAGAGTGGTGCCACCCTCTATGTGCGTCCTCTGCTCATCGGCACCAGCGCACAGGTCGGCGTTCATCCCGCTAAGGAATATCTCTTCCTGATCTTCGTCACACCGGTAGGTCCATATTTCAAGGGCGGTTTTGCATCAAATCCCTATGTCATCATTCGTGACTACGACCGTTCTGCTCCCTTGGGCACAGGTAAATATAAGGTAGGCGGTAACTACGCCGCTTCGCTCTTCGCCAATAACCTGGCACACGAGAAGGGCTATGCCTGCGAGTTCTACCTGGATGCCAAGGAAAAGAAATACATGGACGAATGTGGTGCTGCCAACTTCTTTGGCATCAAGAATAACACCTACGTTACTCCTAAGTCTTCATCAATCCTGCCCTCTATCACCAACAAGAGTCTGATGCAGGTTGCTGAGGATCTGGGCATGAAGGTGGAGCGTCGCCAGATTCCTGAAGAGGAGCTGGTGACCTTCGAGGAGGCAGGAGCCTGCGGAACAGCTGCTGTCATCTCACCTATTTCTTATATAGACGACCTCGACACTGGCAAGCGCTACTCGTTTGGCGACAAGCCCGGTCCTATCTCCAAGAAGCTCTATGACACTCTGCGTGGTATCCAGTACGGCGAGATTGAGGACAAGCACGGATGGACATCTGTGGTGATTGAATAATAATTGCTTAACAAAGACGTGAGAAAGCGGAGAATCATCATTGGTCTGCTGGCAATAGCTGTCATATTGGGACTCCTGTATTGGTTCAACCCCTCTGACACTGCCCTTGCTCCCAAGTGTATATTCCATTCCATTACGGGCCTGAGTTGTCCGGGATGCGGTATACAGCGCTTTCTTCATGCCTTTATGCATGGCCACTTCCTTGAAGCCATTCATTACAACTATATACTCATCATCCTCATTCCCTATCTCATCCTGTTTGGCATAGAGAAATTCCTGCTGACGGGTGAGAAACAGAAACGCTGGAAGAGTGTGATTGAAGGTCGGGTAATGGCTATTGCGATGATTATCATTGCTCCGAGTTGGTTTGTAATAAGAAACATTTTACATATCTAATTCACATTATTAACCCTTTAAACTTTGTACAATTATGACAAAAGAACAAATTGATCAGCTGATTGACATGAACTGTGACAAAATCTCTCCAGAGTATGTGTCTGCTATTCGTGAGCGCTTAGCCGATGCTGATGAGGGTATTGCTCAGGCAGCTTTCGCTAGCTGCAAGGGCGAGGTCCTGATTATGGTGATGGCCGGTTTCTTCGGATGCTATGGCGTTGACCGTTTCATGCTGGGCGAAGTTGGTCTGGGCGTTGCTAAGCTCCTGACCTGCGGTGGTTGCGGCATCTGGGCTTTGATTGACCTTTACACAGCTCCTGCCCGTACCAGAAAGTATAACTCTGAGAAGATTCTCTCTCAGCTTTAATTCACCTATCCAGGAGCACACTCGCATGTGCTCCTGGCTTATTCCTTAGAAAATATGGAGCTCAAAGAAGCCGAACAAATATTGATGATGTATTCTTCGAAACTCTCTCCCGAATACATCCCTACTATTAAAGATAGACTGTTAGAGTTGGATCGCACATCTGCTATCATGGCATTCAGCGACCTCAAAGACCCTACGACTGCACTTATCATCTCCATTTGCGAGTTCTTCGTCCAGATTCACGGCATCAGCCGTTTCTACATCGGAGACATCGGCATTGGCGTTGCTAAATTACTCACCTGTGGTGGTTGCGACATTTGGTGGTTGATAGACTTGTTCCTCATTTCTGACGCTACTCGCAAACGTAACACAGAAAAGGTACTGCAGCTTCTGGGGTAACACCAAGAAATGCAAAGAAGGACTAAAGCGGTCCTTCTTTTTTTTGCCTAAAAGTCGGCAATCTATGTTTTTTTGGATGTAAATTAGTGGAAATGTTTGGAAGTATCAGATAAAATTCGTACTTTTGCATACCATAGAGTAATGTTTTTAGAATGAGCAAAGGAAAACTGGCCAAGTTTGCCGACATGGAGACTTACGAGAACGTCTTTCAGTACCCCTTTTCGGTAGTGAGCGATGTGCCCTTCACCATGCGTGGCCATTGGCATGAGGAATACTTCAAGAACGACAATCCCATCGTATTGGAATTAGGATGCGGCAAGGGCGAATATACCGTAGGACTGGCCAAGCGTTACCCACAGGTGAACTTCATTGGTGTTGACATCAAGGGAGCCCGCATGTGGACCGGTGCCACACAGGCCTTGCAAGAAGGGTTGAAGAATGTGGCCTTCCTTCGCACCAACATTGAGATTATCGAACGTTTCTTTGCTCCAGGCGAGGTTCAGGAGTTGTGGCTGACCTTCAGCGACCCACAGATGAAGAACCCCCGCAAGCGACTGTCGAGCACCTATTTTCTGGAGCGCTATCGTCGTTTTCTGGCTGACAACGGCATCATTCATCTGAAGACAGACTCTAACTTCCTGTTCACCTACACCTGTTATATGGTTGACCACAACCACCTGCCTGTGCTGCTCAGGACCACAGACTTATACTCTGAGGTCAAAGAGAACTCGGAATTTGCAGAGGCAGCCAGCATCCAGACCTACTATGAACAGATGTGGCTGGCTCGTGGGTTGAACATCAAGTACCTGAAGTTCCTCTTACCCCATCAGGGTACGCTGGAGGAGCCTGACGTAGAAATTGAACTAGACGACTACCGTAGCTACCACCGCACCAAGCGCAGTTCACTGGAAACAGCGAAGTGAGGTTTGAGATTTAAGGATTGAGATTTTGAAATTGAGAAAGGGATTATTTATGAAGCACGTGAATAGAATAAAGGGATGGAAAAAGGCTATGATTCTTTTTTTTCTTCTCGCCTTTATGCCTTTTACATCTGCTGCCCAGCAGATGACCGTCACCGTTGAGTCTGAGGGAGAGTTGGGAAACCAGCTGCCCGACAGCATCAGATTTACCATGACTGATTTGAAAATCTGTGGTCCTCTCAATACCAGCGACCTCAAAGTCATACAGCTGATTACCAGCCGACAGAAAACCAAGAAGTCGAATGAGCAGATACTCACCTCTATTGACTTGTCGGAAGCCAAGATAGCCGAAGGAAAGGGTCTTATGCGTAACGATGCCAACTCTCTGCCGGCTGCTATGTTCCTGAACTGCAAGACGTTGGAGCGTGTCATCCTGCCCAACGACATGGTTGAGATAAGCCGCAGTTGCTTCAGCGGCTGCGTTAGTCTGAAGGAAGTAGTGATTTCTGATGGCACAGAGATTATTGGTGACTATGCCTTCAACAACTGCATCAGTCTGGAGACGCTCAAAATGCCTGAACAGCTCAAGACGATTGAGAACCACGCCTTCGACGGATGTGTCAGTCTGAGCGAGCTGGAGATGCCAGAGAGCCTGAACCTGATTGATGCCTATGCCTTCAACAACTGTAAGGCATTGGAGAAGATTGAGATGAACGAGACTGCCCTCACCCGCATCAGCAATAACACCTTCACTGGTTGTCAGGCGCTGACGGACATCGCTCTTCCTGAAGGTGTCACGAATATTGGTAGCGAGGCCTTCTTCAACTGCACATCACTGGAAAGCATCACGATGCCTGAGAACATCTCAGAGATTGGTAATAGCGCCTTTGAGAACTGTTCGGCTCTCAGCAGTATCGAGATGAAGACCGCCAACCGTATTGGCAGTGATGCCTTTAAGGGCTGTAGCAGTCTGAACTCTGTCGATATCGAAAGCGTCAGCCGCATGGGCAACTCTGCCTTTCAGGACTGTAGTGGTCTGACCACCGTGACGCTCAATGGTAGCCTACAGGCTGTCGGCGCTGAGACTTTCTCAGGGTGTATCAGTCTGACGTCAGTCACGCTGCCCAACAGCGTGAAGGCTATTGGTGCACGTGCCTTCTACGAGTGTCGCTCGCTGAAAGACATCGACCTGCCGGAATCGCTCAACCGCATCTACGACCATGCCTTCGAGAACTGCTCCAGTCTAAAGACGCTCCATATTCCCAGCATGACCAAGCAGCTGGGTAGCGATACCTTCGAGAACTGCATCTCTTTGGATAGCGTGTATGTTCAAGGCTTTGTAGAGAAACTGGAAGACGACCTCTTCCGCTACTGCCGCTCACTGCGTGTTATCATTCTGCCTGTCTCCGTCAGAAGCATTGGCGATAACACCTTCCAGGAGTGCTCATCGCTGTCAGAGATCAAGCTGCCCATAGCTGTTCGCAGCATTGGTGATAATGCCTTCGAGAAATGTCTGTCACTGAAAGACGTCATCGTGCCTGCTGCCTGCACCTCTATTGGCAATGCAGCCTTCCGCGAATGTAGCGGACTGGCACGAGTGGAGTTACCTGCTGCCATGAAGAAGATTGGCAGCAATGCCTTTGCCAAGTGCGCCTCTCTGCTCGACATCAATGCAGGCTCACCTGTTCCTCCCACCATCACCAGCAGCACCTTCAAAGGCGTGGTCACCAACGCTTGTCGCCTCACGGTGCCTCGTGGTGCCAAGGACAACTACCGCAAAGACAAGTCATGGAAGAAGTTCTCACAGGTATTTGAGTAGAACAAACATATCAGGATAATCATCCAAGAACAGAATATAATGACACTATATCCAAAACTTATTATGGATGCGCTGGCAACGGTGACGTATGCCGGCACGAAAAAGAATCTGGTTGACAGCGACATGATAGCCGACACGCCCAGCATCAATGGGCAGAAGGTGAGAGTCGTATTGGTCTTCCCACGTGATACCGACCCCTTTCTGAAGTCCACTGTGAAAGCCGCAGAGGCTGCCATCAAATACCATTGCGGTCAGGATGTGGAAGTAACCATTGAGACGGAGTTTAAGTCCAAGCCCCGTCCCGAGGTTGAGAAGCTGTTGCCAGATGTCAAGAACATCATTGCCGTCAGCAGCGGCAAGGGTGGCGTAGGCAAATCGACAGTAGCCGCCAACCTGGCCATTGCGCTGGCCCGCTTAGGATATAAGGTAGGACTGCTCGACACCGATATCTTCGGCCCCTCCGTTCCCAAGATGTTTCATGTGGAGGACGCCCGTCCTTATGCCATCAATGTGGATGGTCGCGATCTCATCGAGCCTGTTGAGCAATATGGTGTCAAGCTGCTCAGCATCGGCTTCTTCGTCTCACCCACCACAGCCACACTCTGGCGCGGCGGTATGGCCACCAGCGCCTTGAAACAGCTGATTGCCGATGCCGACTGGGGCGAGTTAGACTATTTTATTCTCGACACACCTCCAGGCACCAGCGATATCCACCTGACGCTGCTTCAGACGCTCAGCATCACAGGTGCCGTCATTGTATCTACGCCACAACAGGTGGCACTGGCCGATGCCCGCAAAGGTATCGATATGTATCGCAACGAGAAAGTCAACGTGCCCATCTTGGGATTGATTGAGAATATGGCTTGGTTTACGCCCGCCGAACTGCCTGAGAACAAATACTATATCTTTGGCAAGGAAGGCTGTAAGCAGTTGGCCCAAGAGATGAACGTGCCCTTGTTGGCACAGATTCCGCTGGTGCAGAGCATCTGCGAGAGCGGCGATGAAGGCGAGCCGGCCGCCACGAAGATTGACACGATGACGGGGCAGGCTTTCATCAATCTGGCTCAGGCTGTGGTGACGGTAGTAAACCGCCGCAACAAGGAGCAGCCCAAGACGAAAAGGGTGAACACAGATTAATCTATTTGCGTTTGGCAATGATATAGATGATGACAGGTGCTCCCATCACTGGCGTGACTGCATTGAGGGGAATGACACCCGATTCACCTGGCAGGAAGCAAATCACATTGCACAACAATGCAATGACGGCTCCCGTCAGAATGGTGCCAGGCATCAAGACACGATGGTCTGCCTGACGGAACAGCAGATGGGCGATATGAGGCACCGCCAAACCAATGAACATGATAGGACCGCAATAGGCTGTAGTAACAGCCGTCAGCAAGCCCGTGATAATGATGAGCCAGTTGCGCACCCTGCGGGTGTTGACACCCAGGTTCTCAGCATACATCTCACCAAGCAACAGGGCATTCAGCGGCTTGACCAGCAACAAAGCTCCTATCAGTCCTACTACACAAAGCGTAGCAAACAAGGGAATCTGATTCATGGGAACACCACCAAACGATCCCATGCCCCACACCATATACGACTTCACACCCTCATCCGTCGCAAAGAAATTAAGTAGCGACACCACGCCGTTGGCTATATAGCCTATCATGATGCCCACAATGAGCAGCATCACATTGTTACGCACCATTGTGCTGAACAGGAAGATGAGTCCCATCACAGCCATCGCACCCACAAAGGCTGCGGCCAGAACGGCCACGAAACCGGAGATGCTGACAGAGCCGATAGACAGCGAGCCGCCCAACGCCAGCATGACAAGTGCCACACCAACGCCAGCACCGCTATTGATACCGAAGATGCTGGGACCTGCCAACGGGTTCTTGAATGCCGTCTGCAGCATCAGTCCGCTGACAGCCAGCGAACCGCCACAGAGCATTGCCGTGAGGGCCTGCGGCAATCGGCTCTCCATGATGATGAATTGCCAGGAGGGCCTTGCAGCCTCGTGACCAGTGATGATGCTGATGACATCGCGAAGCGGAATAGATACCGACCCCACCGCCAGGTTGACAGCCAACAGCACGACGACCAGCAATGCCAACAGACAACATATAATGACGCCCCTCTTCACTCTTTTACCTTTTTATAATAGCGTAAAGACGGTAATCCTATGATATCCGGATGCAGGATCTGCAGGAAATCACTCAGCAGACGGTCAGGATGGAAAGGTGTCTCCTCATAAAACAGTGACTGCTCCACATTACAGCCATAGACCTCATGCTGACGGAATGCCTTCAGATGGCTGTAGCCATGATAATCCGCCAACAACTCATCGTAGCGCAGATCATGGTCGCTACTGTAGCGTAATATCCACACGTCAGCCTCACCACCCTTTTCCAGCACAGCCTCAAAAGGCAATGCCAGCGAGCCGCTCTGCTTGTCGGCTGCCCAGGGATAGCTGGCACCCGCATCCTGCAGCATCTGTCCGATGGTGCTACGCCCACCAGGCATATACCACACAGATCCCGTCACCTTATCCACGATGACAGAGCGTCCTTGCCCCGCCTTCTCCGCTTGCTGCTTCAGGGCCGTATAGCTGCTGTCCACCTGCTGGAACAGCCGGTCCGCCTGCTCGTCGACGCCAAATAGCAAGCCATAGAAGCGCATCCACTCGGCACGTGCCAGTGGCGACGTCTCCATATATTCCGCACACTCAATCAGGGGGATGCCTATCTCCTCCGTTTTGCCGTAGCCACCGCTGTTTTCGAATGGCGACAGCATGATTACCTCCGGCTTCACGTCCATGATAATCTCCACCACAGGGTTCAAGCCATTGCCGCAGTCAACGATACATCCTGCCTCAATCTGCTGTTGGATATAAGGCACCTTGATATACTTTGCATCAGCAACTCCCACAATCTTACTTCCCAGACCGAGTTCCGTCAGCAGGGCACAATGAACAGTGGTAAAGACAGCCGCACGCTCAATAGGAGTGCGGATGACGGTGCCATCAGCAAAAGTTTGAGACGAGAGGTCAGAGTTCTTAGATTTGGGGACGAGATAGTAACGATGGAGCCGCTTGCCTGGCTTCCAGGGATTACTGATATCAGCAATGGTATAGCCGTCGCACTCCACCAGCGTCAGCAGACGGGCATAATGAAAAGAGAGGGTGTCGCCCTCCTCCTGATGTCCACCAGACTGATGGCCTCCACAGGAGAGGAGCGACACCGCAAAAAGTAGAGCAGGAATAAACCCCTTCATGGATTATTACTGACGCTCCAGAACAATCTTGTCAACGCACATATAGGCAGGCGTATTCAGACCCCATTCACCCTTGCGCGATCCGTCGAATGAGAAGGTTATCTTCTTGACGTTTTCAGCATTAACGCGAACAGTCTTCCAGTAATCAACAATCTTGTCTTTTCCTTCCACATCTTTCTTTGCCAGTTCAACCTCTGTAACAGAGATGGTATCACCTCTCTCGCCCAAGCAGGTAATATAAGCACTGAACCAGTCGTCTTTTTCAAATGGGCCACCAGCGTAATTATCACCCTTCGTCATAGAACTGTAAGCATAAGCAGCATTGGTGCAGTGCATACCAACTACCTTCATTGGCTTGTCAAACGTGATGCACTCTACATCTGGATTATAAGAACCCTGAACCACCAGGAATTTATTTCCATAGATGGTACCACCATAAACAGAGTTGTACTGATCAGGAGTCAGGTTCTCGTAGGTATTCTCGGTACGGCCAGAGATAGCGAAGCCAGACCAGAAAGTAATGCCATTAGAGGAACCTTGTGTAGCAGTAACGGTAACACCAGACTCTTTATAGGTATAGACGCCAGCAGAATCGCCAATCCAGAAATTCTGGGCATTCAGCGCCTGATCCTCAAAGCCGATATTTACTCTGCTTTCACCAGGGTCTTTTCCAAATGCAAAGATTCTTGAAGTTTCCTCACCATTTTTCATGGTCAGCCGATAAAAGCCACCTTTCATGTCAGTATCCTTGATCTTTGCATATGTTGCGTCAAGTATATTCAGAACTTTGGCCTCATCAGCAGCATCTATGATAAACGCCAAATCGCTTGAAGCTCTAGTGGGGTCGTAAGTCTGACCAACAGAAGAATACATAGCTGTGAACATAGTCGTTTTTACTGCGGCAAGGGCTGTTTTGAAGCCAACAGAGTCAGCACCAGTAACCGAATAATGGCTGAACGAATAAACGATTTGTTCCTTTTGTTCCTGTCCACCACCAGATGTACTGTTGTTGTCATCATCATCACCACAAGCTGTGAAAACCATGGGAGAGGCTATAATAGCGAAAGCCATCATCCACTTGAATAATTTCTTTGTCATTGTTTTTAATTAATACGTTTAAGTTAATAAAATTGGTTATTCGAAGTGCAAAAGTAATAAATTAATTCGATTCCCACCATGTTTTTATGAAAAAATTTCCTTTATGCTTAAAAAAGCTTACCTTACTTATCAGGATGCAGGTCCTCGGCCCCAGTTATCTCCGTTGAGGTCTCGCCCAACCAGCCGCATTGCTGCAACTGGGCGTTATAGACGCGGATAAAGTCGACATGCGTCAGGCTGACAGGCTGGCGCTGATGGTCTACAGCCCAAGAGATATCAAAGCTGCAACCCTCGCGATTGCTGTTAGGATAATTATCGACATAGCCATAGCGAAGGGCCTGCAGCACATAATATGGAGTGCCGTTGGTGCCCTCATCCCGTCCATTAGGTGGCAGAAGGGTTCCTTTGAGAGTCAGTTCATTGCCAAGCCACAAGGGAAAATACTCCTGCTGGTGGAAGTCGTTTCGAGCCACCACCCCACTCTGGCCTTGATTATCCTGCCAGGGCACATCCTGCATGGGAGCCTTGGTATAGGTGACCTGATAGTCGTAGACCACCTTTCCTATGCTGTCCGTATCAGCCGAGCCGCTCAGTTCATACCATTCATCGTCAGGCAGGCCGTTGCCATTGGCATCAACACTCACCATCACGATGCCTGGCTCGCTGTTGCCTGTATAAGCATTGCCCCACACGGCAAAGTCGCGTTCGCCCTGCACATTCTTCACAGGATGGTCGAAATGGAAAGTGATATATCCACCAAAAGCCCCCAGCGTCACCATCTGTCCTGCACCACCAGCCAGTCGCTCTGTACATTTCTGAGCCATCGACTGCGGCGTATCGTCAGCCGTAGCCTCAGGCAGGGTATTGACAAACTGTCCTGGTGCAGGCACATACTCGTCAACCGCCTGAATATATTTGTGCACATCATCAGCAGACTGTGATGCAGAGTCTGTTTTCACCGTATTTTTCACAAAGGCCGCATGACCAGGAATATCGCCGGTGCGTACCTTATAGTCAAACGAACCGTCGGGCAGGAAGTGCAGCAGCTCACCACTCGACACGTAGTTCTTGGCATCCATCACGTAGAAGTCACGCTTCTGAGGATTGACGATGATGCCATACGGCATCTTCACCTGCGCCAGCTCTGGTGCCGCCGACAGTGGCGATGTCACCACCTGATGGCTGTTGACGTTGACAATGCCGCTGGTCTTGCTGTCGCCACAGATAAAATAGAGCGAGTCACCCACGATGCACAGGTCGCTGACGCTGATGTCCAGCTGTCCGCCCACGCTGAGCTGTCCGTCGGCTTCAGGCTTCAGCCAAAGCAACGTGCCCGCTTGGTCGGTACTGTTGCCACGCGAGGTGACCCACAGCTGCCCATGCCGGTCGCTGCGGATACGATGCAGGTTTGGTGCCACCTCCACCTTGCGCTCCTCCTGGAAGGTCTTCAGGTTGATGATACTGACGGTATTATCATAGTCTGGCGCACGATAGCCGCCTGAGTTTGCCACATAGAGGTAGTCGCCCACCACGGCGAGCTCGTCAGGCTGATAGCCCACGGTGACGCGCCCCACAATCTGGTGAGTCAGCGTATCGACCTTATACACCTGCCCTAAGGGTGCATCGCTGTTGCTACCCACAGGGCCCACATACGAGCTGACATAGGCAAAGCCCTCGTGGAAGGCCAGATAGCGACAGTTGGGAATATCTATCTTCGTTATCTTCTTCGCATCGCTGGCCCTGCATACCTCCACCTTGTTCGAGCAGTTGACCACCAGCCACAGCTGCGAGCCATACACCTTTACATCATTGCCCACATCGCCCAGCTCCTTCACCTCGCTGGGGTTGCGCTCTGCAAAGATATTACGCAGATAGCGTATCTGTCCGTCTGCCCCACCCTTCAGGTCGAGGAAGTCAAGGGTACATTTGTTCGAGCCCATATTACCCTCGCACAGCACATACATGCCTGCCATCTCGCCATCGTCGGCCTTCGCGTCGATGACGTCCTCCTCCATATAGATTATCTGGTCGTCCGAGCGACAGGAGGCTAAGAGTAAAAGGGTAAAAAGGCAAAAAGGTAAAAGAGCCCTACACCTATTTATATATATTGTGATGTGCTTCATATCGTTGTTTTCAGGGTTAATGCATAGTTGCGCTTGGGCATGGGATAGTTCAGAATGACGTCGTAGTCCTGCGAGAACAGGTTGTTCACCTCCAGCATAACTCTTAACTCTAAACTCTTAACTCTTAACTGCCGCGATAGCGACACATCGCTGGTGTACCAAGGCTGCATATAGTTATACGGAATATTCTCCTGCTGGTTATAGCGCTCGCCGGCATAGATAAAGCTATAGTTCACATCCCACGCGCCATACTGTACGTTGACGATGGCCGAGCCGCTATGCCAGGGGATATAGGGAATCTGATGACGGTAATAGGTGTCGGCACTGTTGGTCACATCGCGGGCATCCTGATAGGTATATTGCAGGCGACCGGTGACCAGCAGGCCGTTCACAGGAACGGTGGTCAGCTCGCCCTCCACGTCGATGCCCTTGATATGCACCTTCCCCAGGTTGAGCATCGTCCATCGGAACTGTTGCCCTTTGGGATAGGCCACAATCTTATCGTGCACCGTGTTATAATACACGTCGGTCTGAACATGCAGATGACGCACCACACCGCTGTTCCACTGGTGGTCGTAGCTCACACCACCATTATACTGCAGGGCCGACTCGGGCACCAGGTCGGCAGCACTGCCTATCTCCGTATAGTACAGGTCGTTGAACGTCGGCATACGGAAGCTCTTCTTGGCATAGAGACGCACCGAGAGGTCCTGAGTATCAAACGGATAGACATTCACAAAGATTGCAGGAGTCCACTCTTTAAATTGAGAATTGAGAATTGAGAATTGAGAATTCTGATTAGTGGTGTGGTCATTCACTATCGTTGCCAGCACGGAGCCTTGCATCTTCAGCCTATTGGTGGAGAGGGCCGACGCCAGCGCCACATAATGGGTGAAGCGATAAGGGTTTGAGTTCTGGGGGGTGAGGTGCGAGGTCTCTGACTGATGGCTCGACACTTGGCTCAGGTGGTTCCATTTCAGGTCGTAGCTCAGCGACACGCTCCAGATGGGCAGGATATCGTAGGCATTCGACGTAGAGAGATAAACCTCCTGCTGTTTGTAGCGGTTATCAACCTGCAGCTGCGTGGTATCACGATTCACGTATCGGGTGTCGTAATAGGCATATTTCGCCACCCACTGCGTGGTGAAGCGCTCGTTCAGGCTTTTCTGCCATCGGCCCTGCACAAAGGTGTTGTGGTCGGCCTGCCGCTCACCCCTTCGCCACACGTTGTTGACAATGGCACCAGGGATGCCTCGCTCAGAGTGATAGGTGTAGGCCTTCAGCTTCCAGAAGCCGTCGTCCATCATGCCGTGCAGGTTACCCTCGGCTCGCACCGCCCAGATGTCGCCGTTCTGGCGTACGGCGGTAGTGTCGTAAGCCACGGCTCCGTCCTGCTGCTTGCGCATATAGCGGAACTTATATTGACCGCTGGCCGTGAGGAACTCTGCCGACGTAGAGGCGCTGATGCGCGGGGTGAGACGCTGTTCCCACAGGGCCGACAGGCGCAGCAGGTCGCTCGACCCATAGCGTGCCTTCACCATCAGGTTATAGTCCTTACCCTCCTCAAAACGGGGGGCACGGGTACGGATATAGACAGAGCCCGCATGACCGAAATCGCTGGCGGGCTGCATGATGGCACTCTTCTGACCATTGAACAGCGTTATCTCCTCCACATTGTCCAGCGAGAACTGCCCCAGGTCTATCTGTCCGTTCTGGGCGTTGCCCAACTCGATGCCGTCGTACGAGATACCCAGATGGTTGGTGCCCATCGAGCGGATGTTCACCGTCTTGATGCCTCCCACGCCGCCATAGTCCTTCAGCTGCACACCCGAGAAATAGCGCAGGGCGTCGGCCACGCTCAGCGTACTGAGTTTCTCCAGCTGCTCGCCGTTGAGGGTCTGTGAGGGTATCACCTCCTTATGATTGTAGCGCGAAATGACCACGACCTCATCCACATGCTGGATGCTGTCAAACCGGCTGTGCTGGGGCTGCTGCGCCCACAGCGATGTCACCGACATCAGGAGCACCAGCACAGTGGTAAGCAGTTGCGTGACAGGCCAGTTCACCAGAAACACCTTCTCTGTGGCTCGTGTCAGGGCGGTGTATAGCCAGTGGATATAGTCTGTGGTCAGCATGTCGTCCGTCATATATCCCTGGTCAATATAGATATGTGCCCACTGTCCGCCCTGCGTCTTATGACAGGTGGCGGCATATGCAAACTTGATTTGCAGGGCGTTGTAGTATTTGTCCTCCTTGATTTTCTTCAGGCGGTCGGCCTTGTAGGGAATATCCTGGTAGTCCTCCTCCACCTTTTTAAAGAGTTGCTCCTGCTGCTCGCGCGTCAAGGCAGGCGCCTCCGATGTCAGCGTGTCCAGCAGCACCATTGCCGTCAACTCATAGTTGTCGTAATCGGGCAGCGTCATCGTCACCTCGGCAAAGCGGAAGCCGTAGAGCTCGTGGATATGCCTCACCCGCTGCACCACCGCATGGTCGCCATTGGCAATGAACTCATCCTTGCGCCAGAAGTAGTTGTTTTTCACAATCATGATCTGGTCGCCCGTGCAGAGCTCGTCCTCACGGTCGAGCACCGTGTTGCGGATACCTTGGTTGTAGATGTTGGCGCGTTTGTTGCTGCGCGTCACCACCATCGTCTCGTCCACACCCACCCGGCTGTAGCTCGTGGCCAGGGCTTCTATCAGCTCGTTGCCCGGCACCACCTGTATATCAGCAAAGCCTTGGGTCTTAATCTTCGGCAGAGCTATACTCTCTCCACCATTGGCCATTGACCATTGACCATTGACCATTGACCATCCACTCCTAATCTTCGTGGCGTTCCAGAGAATGCCCGAGTCCTCACTCTGACGCAGCACCTCGTTGAGGTCGCACTCATACACCTTCAGTCCGTAGCCTCGCAGCACGTCCGACATCAGCGCCGGACTCTCCTCCTCGCCCACAGGCGGCAGCTGAGCCTTGTCGCCAATCAGCACCAGCCGGCAGTTACGACCGCCATACACATACTGTATCAGGTCGTCCAGCAGACAGCCGCTGCCAAAGGTATCGTTGAAGCCCGCGTTGCTCACCATCGAGGCCTCATCCACCATAAACAGCGTCTCCGTGCTCAAGTTCACATTCAGGTTAAACACCGACAGGTCGCCCGCCGTCTTCTGTCTGTAGATACGCTTATGAATGGTATAGGCCGCACAGCCCGCATAGCCAGAAAAGACCTTCGCCGCACGCCCTGTAGGCGCCATCAGCACCAGCTTCTGCTGCAGACTCGCCAGGGCTCGCACCACCGCTGCCGCCAGCGTGGTCTTACCTGTTCCTGCCGAACCTCTGAGCACAAAAACAGTGCGCTCCTCGCGGTCCGTCAGGAATTCCGCAAAGAGGCGCATTGCCTTCTCCTGCTCAGCCGTCGGCACGTGTCCCAGACACTGCCTCAGCCTATTCACCAGTTCGTCCTGTATCATTCGAAGGACAAAGGTACAAATAATTCTGCTATTTTCTTGCAAGTATCACTTTTTTTTCATATTTTTGCAATCAACAAAGTCTATTACAAGGAAATGAGTTAGTAGCAAAATGGCCACACAAGGGGTTAGAACTTTTGTGTGGGATTATTAGCATTAAAGATAAAGACGATGGACCAGAAGAGCATTTTGAGATTCCTGAAGCAGGTGATGGCCAACAATAACCGCGAGTGGTTTCAGGAACATAAGAAGGACTACGAAGCCGTCAGGGCTGAATTTGAACGTGGCGTGCAGCAGGCCATAGAGCGCATCATGACGTTCGACCCTGAGATATCCTATGTTCAGGTGAAGGACTGCACCTACCGTTTCTATCGCGACACGCGGTTCTCAAACGATAAGTCGCCCTATAAGAATCACCTCGGTGCCTATATCAACGCCAAGGGCAAGAAGGCGCTCCGCGGCGGCTACTACCTGCATCTGGAGCCCGACCATTGTCTGCTGGCCATTGGTAACTACTGGCTGCCTACGAATATCCTGACCTCATGTCGCAACGAGATGATGGCGAATACCGATGCGTGGCTGAAATGCGTTGAGAGCAAAGAGTTCCAGAAATTTTTTGGCAACGACGTGGCTATGAGCACCAAACAGCCTACCGACGTTGACAGCTGGGACCAGCCGCAGGGCTTCGGATTGTCGAAGCTGAAAACCTGTCCCGCAGGCTTTCCCAAGGACTGGCCTCATGTGGACTATCTCCGTCTGAAAGACTATTGCTGCTGGCATGCCGTCTCGAACACGTTCTTCGAGGGAGATGACTGGCTCGACGATATGGAGCGCATCTTCCGAGCCGGCAAGCCCATGATGGACTTTATGAATTCGGTGATTGACGATTATGAGTAACACTCTATGGGAATTACACAAAAGCACCGACCCAAGCTCTGGATTTATACGGTAACTCCCGTCCGCATCACATCGTCGTAGTGCGGCGACCAGCGATCTTCGCCTCGTTTTGATATCTCCTTCGTGTCGTTCTGATACCTCCTTCGCGTCGTTCTGATAGGGGTTTACCCCCTATAGGAGATATTCGGACGAGTCGTAGATGACGCTCGGACGGGTCGTAGATGACGCTCGGACAACTCATAGTTGCTATGTATATCAACTCAAAAATAAGTGAGGCCGCCTTTATAAAAACAAAATAAAATAAAGGAAACTTTCTTTATATGAGGATTTTTTTGTAAATTTGCAGCGGAAAAGACATATAACAAATAAACGACATGAAAAAGATTATTGCAATAGTGGCGGCTGTATTGCTGACCACGTTAGCAGCGGAGGCACAGACAGAGTGCCCTGCATCATGGCGAGTAGGCGTGACGGCTGGTGCCACCTATAACGTGCACTCGATGGACCTGCAGTATTTGAACGACTTCAAACTGGAGGGCAGATGGGGCGCCACCATCGGTGTGACCGGACAGTATAACTTCAACGACTGGCTGGGTGTGCGTGCCGACCTGAACTGGACACAGAAGAACTACCGCAAGCATCGCATCATGCTTGATGAGGTGGACCAAAAGTATCGTAATGACTACCTGCAGCTGCCCGTAATGGCTTCGTTTAGCTTCGGCAGTGAGAAATGGCGCGGATTCTGTAACCTGGGTGCCTATGCCGGCTACTGGCTGAGCAGACATTACTGGGGCAGCGACTATCACTCCTTTGTCTATAAGGAATATCAGTTCGACGAGAAGATAGAGATGAACAGCGAACGCGACCAGCGCTGGGACTGCGGCCTGGTGGGTGGCATCGGTCTGGAATATCTGGTGTGCAAGCATTGGGCCGTACAGGGCGAGGTGCGCTACTACTACAGCACCACCAGCACTCAGAAGCAGTATATGCGCATCAAGGACTACAGATATAACAATACGACGGCGGTTCAGATTGGCGTGAACTACTTATTTTAATTGAGGTTTGAGAATTGAGAATTGTTATGAAAACAAATAAGATATGGATGATAGGAGCAGCGCTCCTGATAATGCTGACAACAGCATGCCGCGAGGAAAGTGACAAGTTGATAACATACGACCACAATGACATTCTCGCATTTAATGAGGCAAGCTCTAGCTTTGCAGGAAAGTTCAAGGTTACATGGAACGGACTGAACCAGTACTACTCCCTGTGGGACTACGAAAAGGAGCAGGGACTGGACTGGGATGCCGTGTACGACGAATACCTGCCGAAGTTTGAGGAGATGGACAATCGCGGCACGGACGACCCCGTGACTGACGATGAGATGGAGGAGATGATGCGTAAGGTGCTGTCGCCACTGCACGACGGACACTTAGCGGTGAGATGGAAAAATCACTTCACTGAAAATATTGTGACGTATGACCCATCAAATGACCGTATTGCTTTGCGCGACGATGCGAAGATAGCCCATTCATACACTCCATCGCTGATGTATTATAAAGACCTGGCTCACGATGAGGTGATGACGAAAGACGGACAGCCTATCGTGATGGAATATAGCACCCTGTGTGAGGATTTGCTCAACGATTTCTTCTACACACCTGGCAAGGGCATGAAATGGATAACGGCCGAGATAGAGCGTATAGAGAGCCTGACCAGCCCTACAGATAAGGAGAAGAGCGACTGTAAACATCTGAAAGAACTGGCGAACGAACTGGAAGACGTGGAATCCATGGGGGATGCGGATCGAGCCACTCAAATCTACAACAATCTGTCAGAGAGGTATGCCATACTGGAGGTACCTGGCTTCGATGTCATAGACCCTGGCTTTATAGATTATGGCGTAAAAGAGAAGTTTGCCCTGCTGAAAGGCAATATTGCCTACTTCTATTTTAGCGACTTCAGTCTGACATCTTATATCGACCCCCCATCGAAGTTCTTTGACCTGGTGAACGATGTTACGCGAAACCATGTGGGCATGATAAAGAAGGTGTGGCTGTCGTGGTTCAACACCATACAGGAGCTGCACAAAAAAGGCACGCTGGGGGGCGTCATCATCGATGTGCGCGGCAATGGCGGCGGCTTTAATAATGATTCAAAATATGTGGTAGGAGCACTGCTGCCTAGCGGAGGATTCCAGTATGGCTACTGCCGATTCAAGCGCGGCACGGGCCGTTATGACTACTCGTCACTGATGCCGGCGATATCGATGACGATGGATGATGAGCATGAGATAGTGGACGACAGACCTGTGGTGCTGTTGACCAACTGCGGTTCGGTGAGTATGTCGGAGGTGACGGCACAGGTCGTCAGACTCATGAAGAACGGCACAATCATTGGCAAACGGACACACGGCGGACTGTGTGGACTTCAATCTAACGAGTTATTCTCTTTGAACTATTCAGGCTACATCGGCGTAGAAAACGTAACGCCCGTCTATGGCTATATTCCACAGTTAGCATCGTTTACGATGGACATGGAGCAGTTGGAGGGTTACGGCATAGAGCCTAATATAGAGGTGGACCTGAACACCGAACAGTTTGATAACAACGGTCGCGACTCTCAGTTAGACAGAGCGTTGCAGTTTATCAGAAACGGGAATTGAGGTTTGAGAATTGAGGTTTGAGAATTGATGAATAAGAAGAACCAGAGGCTGACGATTAGGGTAGGACGCGGGTCGCTATCGTTTTCGTGCGTGGCCGAGAATGAGACTGACGTCATTTACGAGCCGTATGTAGTGAAGAGCGGCGTGTCAATGGCAGCCAACCTGCGCGAGGCGTTTAAGACGGCAGACCTGCTGCTGGCCCCCTCGCCACGAGTGAGGGTGGTTATCGACACAGACGTGCTCATGGTGCCCGTAGAGATTTTCGACGAGAGAAACATCGAGACGATGTACAGCCACGCCTATCCGAAGAAGGAGCAGGACGCGGTGTACTATAACGTGCTGCCTGACCTGAATGCGGTGGCGGTGTTTGCCATGAACAAAGACCTGAGACTGGTGATTGACGACCATTTCCAGGATGTGCAGATCGTGACGGCCATATCGCCCGTATGGCGACACCTGCACCAGCGCAGCTTCACTGGCAACAGGCATAAGCTGTACGGTTATTTTCACGAGAAGCGTCTGGAGATCTTCAGCTTCCAGCAGAACAGGTTTAAGTTCTGCAACTCGTTTGAGGCCAGCAGAGGCCACGACTCGCTATATTTCCTGCTGTATGTGTGGAAGCAACTGCAGTTGCAGCCGGAATATGACGAACTGCACATCGTAGGCGACATCCCTGAGCAGGAATGGCTGATGGATGAGCTGAAGAACTTCCTGCAGAAGGCTTACGTCATCAACCCCACGGCAGACTTCAACCGCCATCCTGTGACGGAGATCAAGGGAATGCCGTATGATTTGCAGACTCTGTATATTAAGGGAAGGTGAGAATTGAGAGTTGAGAATTGAGAGTTGAGAATTGAGAATTGAGAATTGAACATTGAGGATCATCACTGGAAAATATAAGGGACGGCATTTCGATATCCCGCGTTCGTTCAAGGCGCGGCCTACGACAGACTTTGCCAAAGAGAACATATTCAACGTGCTGGTGCAGTATGTGGACTTTGAAGGCGCTATGGCCCTCGACCTCTTCTCTGGCACCGGCAGCATCTCGCTGGAACTGCTGTCGCGCGGCTGCAGTCAGGTAGTTAGCGTGGAGATGGACAGGGATCATCATCGATTTATTTGTGAGTGTCTGGAGAAGTTGAGTGGAAAGAGGAAAGAGGAAAGTGGAAGGAGGATAGAAGAATGCCTTCCTATAAGGGGGGATGTGTTCCGATTCTTGAAGAGCTGTCACCAGCAGTTTGACTTTATCTTTGCCGACCCGCCCTATGCGCTCAAGGAGATTCCAACGATTCCCGACCTCATCATTGAGAAGGGGCTGCTGAAGGAGGACGGCATCTTCGTGTTGGAGCACGGCAAGGACCATGACTTCCAACAGCATCCGCACTTCATAGAGCACAGAAGCTATGGCAGTGTAAATTTTTCACTTTTCAAGTAAAGAAAGAGTTAAAGGAGGGGCGAAAGGAGGCGAGTAAACGACTCACCCATGCGGACCTTGAAGCTGGGATGCATGCGGTGCGCTAGGCTGGAAAGAGGCACTGACGTTTCGGCATCATGCAGGAAGACGGCTTTCATCTGAAGCGCCACCTCCTCATCATAAACAAAGAGATTACCCTCGAAATTATTCAGGAACGAACGGAAGTCGATGTTAGAGGAGCCGCAAGTGCAGATACTATCATCGCACACCATCATCTTGGCATGCAGGAACTGCGGCTCGTAGAGCAGTATCTGGATGCCGGCCTCCTGAGCCTCACGCAGATAGCTACGACTGCCCCACTCCACAAACCAGCCGTCAGTCTTGTACGGCACCATCACCTTGACATCAACACCAGAGGCGGCAGCGGTCTTCAAAGCGAAGAACACCGCATCAGTAGGCAGAAAATAGGGTGTCTGGATATAGATGTACTTCTTGGCAGCCAGGATGATACGCACATAACCCTGCATAATCTCAGGATAGGCAGCCAAGGGCGCAGAGGTGACCGTCTGCACCACGCAATGCTCGCTACCCAGTTGTTCCATGGGCGGGTAGTACTTGCGGTCACTCAACAGGGTACGGTCCACAAAATACCAGTCGATGAGGAAGGCACGCTGCATGCTATAGACGCCACAGCCCTCAACACGAAGCATGGTGTCGCGCCAGCCGCGGTTATGACGGCCTTTGACATAGCGCAGAGCGAGGTTCATGCCACCGATATAGCCCACACGACCATCGATGATGACAATCTTACGGTGGTTGCGGTAGTTCACCTTACGGGCAAACGACGGGAAGCGTACCGGCAGGAACGGCTCTACCTCGATACCCTCGACACGCATCCGCTCGTAGAAGCGGTTCTTCACACTCCAGCAGCCCACATCGTCGAAGAGCACTCGCACCTCCACTCCCTCGCGGGCTTTTGCTATAAGGGCATCGGACACCAGTCGGCCCAACGCGTCGTCCTCGAAGATATAGATGTCGATATGGATATGACTGCGGGCAGAGGCAATATCGCGCAGCAGAGCAGGGAAGAAGGCATAGCCGTCGGTGAGTATCTCCACATTATTATTATTAAAGGGCAAAGAAAAGCTCTCGTTGACAAAGAGGTCGATGACGGACTTATAGGCCTCGGGCAGCTGCAGGTCGCGCTGTTCGACGAAGCTGAACATAGAACGCTTGGTCAGCTGGTCCATAGAGCGCTGACTGGCCATCCGCTCGCGACGGGTATTAACGCCAAAGAACAGATAGAGGACGATGCCCACCACCGGCAGGAACCAAATCACAAGAACCCAAGCCATCGTCTTGGCAGGCTGACGATTATCCATCACCACATGGATAATAGTCGAAATGACGATTATCTCGTAGATGATGAGTAGTATGATCTGCCAAGTCATTGGTAATTGAGAATTGAGAGTTGAGAATTGAGAATTATTCGATGTCGATGAGCTTATGGGTCTGCAACGACAGCCGCCATTGGGGATGTGCCTTGATATACTCCACACACTGGGCCACAATCTCTATGTTGCGAGCCGCATCGCCCGTATCGCAGGGCTGGAGATATAATAGTGGATGGTGGAAGGTGGAAGGTGGAAGGTGGAAAGAGGTAGGTGGAAAGTGGAAAGAGGATAGTTTCTCTGCAGTATGCTCATCGAACACAATCTTGATTTCGTCAGGCATTCTGCCTTCCCCATTCCACATTCCACCGTCTTTCGGCGACACCGTGAGCCAGTCGAGGTTTCGGGGAGCCGGACGGGTGCCGTTGCTCTCCATTGCCACCTCATAGCCATGCTGGTGAAGCAGGTCCACGAAGGCCTCATCGACCTGTAGTGTGGGCTCACCGCCAGTGAGTACGACAAGGAGCTTATCCCCTACCCCTTCAGAAGTGAGGGGTGTCTGGATAGACGATGTGAGACGCTGAATCTCTGCAAGGATCATCTCGTCGGTCATCATAGTGAACTCCTCAAAGTCTGTATCGCAGAACGGACAGCGCAGGTTGCAACCGGCAAAACGGACGAAGACGGCAGCACGACCCGTGTTGCGTCCCTCGCCCTGCAAGGAGTAAAAGATGTTATTGACCTTGAAAATCCTCATGCGGCAGCAAACTCTACACTCAACACTCTACACTATCAACTTCATAGGCCGCCATATTGCCCTCGCTCTCCTGTACCTCGGCACGATAACAGGTAGAAATCTGCTCCACACACCAACGGGCGATGTTCTCGGCCGTAGGGTTAAAGGGCAGCACATCGTTCAGATTCTGATGGTCCAGCCGACTCTTGATGTTGCGTTTAATCTCGGTGAAGTCGACCACCATACCATTCTGATTCAACTCTTTAGCACGACAGTAGAGGGTGATGACCCAGTTGTGACCGTGCAACTGAGAGCACTTGCTCTCGTAGTCCAGCACAAGATGATGGCTGGCTGAAATTTCTAATCTTTTCTGAATGTAATACATAATTCGTTTTAGACAACGAGATCGCTGCCCAGCCGTTTGGCCAGTTCATCGCGAATCTCTTTGGTTTCCTTATGTTCTTTTAATAATTGCATCATTCGTTCCATATTGCTGCCCACCTGCTGTAGCTGTCGCTGGATTTCCTTCAAGCGATGCTCAACGATATCCAGACGGTAGTCCATCATCAGGTGAAGCACACGCTGGCGCAGAGAGCCCTCACGGGGTTGCGCCGCAAAACGACCACCCAGCTGGTGACGGTCGATAGCCAGGCGGGTGGCCAACTGGCTGACCTGTATGTCGGGATGGCTGCAGAAATAGGTCTCGGCCTTGAAGTCGGGCTTGTCACTATGTTCCACTGCTTCTGACAGTATCTGATTATGTATGGGCAAGACAAACGTGAGTCCGTCCTGCGAGAGGTCGAAATTGATATACTGCGCCACATTGAACGAGACCTTGTCGCCATCCTCCGTCTCCACATCCTGAAAGATGATCTCCTCACCATGACGCACAATCTCGCGAACCAGCAGGAGCTCTACAGACGAGGCCTGCTCGGTGGGGGTATGCAGCGTAAGGGGTGTTTCCTGCCGCTGCGCCTGCTGGGGCTGTTGCAGACCTTGGGCCTGCTCACGTTCGTGCTCCCGGGCGCTGTCCTTCTCCTTATCCTCAATGCCTCGGCGGATGTATTTGTTCATCTCGGCAATGAGGGTCTGCTCCTTCATGTTGATGCGATGAGCGAAGTCGGTGATATAGGTGGAGCGCAGTATCTGGTCGGGAATCACGGAGATGCTCTTCACGATACCGCCGATGGCCTCGCTACGCTTCACGGGGTCGCTGACATTCTCAACCGTCAGCCGGCTCTTGAAGGTGATAAAGTCCGTTTGGTTCTCCTCGATATAACGCTTCAGGTCGTCGGTGGAGTGCTTACGGGCAAACGAGTCGGGGTCGTCGCCGTCGGGCAACAGCAGCACCTTGATATTCATGCCCTCGGCCAGCAGCATGTCGGTACCTCGCATGGCTGCGTGGATACCAGCCTCATCACCATCATATAACAAGGTGATGTTGTTGGTGAAGCGATGAAGCATGTGAATCTGATAGGTAGAGAGCGCCGTACCGCTGTTGGCCACCACGTTCTCGATGCCAGCCTGATGCATGGCGATGACGTCGGTATAACCCTCGACCATAAACACGCGGTCTTCCTTGACGATGGCCTTCTTGGCCTGATAGATGCCATATAGTTCGCGCTCCTTATGGTAAATCTCCGAGTCGGGCGAGTTGACATATTTCTGTGCCACACCCTTAGTACGGCTGTCGAGCACTCGACCACCAAAGGCCACTACCTTACCACTGATATTGAACCAAGGGAAGATGGCACGACCTGAGTAGCGGTCGTAGGCACCTTTCTCATTCTCTATACAGAGTCCCGTCTTCACCAGGAACTCCGTCTGATAGCCTTTCGCCTTTGCCGCTATGGCCAGCGCATCACGTTTCTGAGGCGCATAGCCCAACTGGAACTTCTCGATGATGTCATCGCGGATGCTGCGGCTGCGGAAATACTGCTTGCCGATGGCGATGCCGTCTGGGTCGTTCTTCAGGATGTCGTGGAACCAGTCCTTGGCCCACTCGTTGACGATATACATCGACTCACGCTCGCTCTGGGCCTCACGTTCCTCGTCAGTCAGTTCCTTCTCAACAATCTCGATGTTGTATTTCTTGGCCAGCCAGCGCAGGGCCTCTGGATAGGTCAGCTGCTCGTGCTCCATCAGGAAGCCAGCAGGTGAGCCACCCTTGCCACACACAAAGCAATGGCAGATATTCTTCGAGGGCGACACCATGAACGACGGGTTGCGGTCATCGTGGAAAGGACATAGTCCCTTGTAGTTCACGCCACTCTTACGGAGTGTCACGAACTCACCCACCACATCGACGATGCGGGCTGCATCCAGTATTCTATCGACCGTCGCTCTGTCTATCATCTTCTTTTAGGTATTTGGTAAGGTAAACACAAAACGTGCGCCATCAGTATAAGCGGTGTCGAGCACCACGTCGCCACCCAGGCGGCGGGCAATGCTACGGGCAACGGTGAGTCCGATGCCGGCACCCTCGTAATATTCATCCAACTGCACAAACTCCTCAAAGATATGCTCAGCCTCTTCTGTCGGCACACCCTTACCCGTATCCTCTACCACAAACTGAATGAAGCGTTTGTCGGTAGTTGCATCAACGAGCAGGCGAATGGTGCCTTCAGCACTATCCACGCCCTGAGGATGCAGGAACTTCTTGGCATTACCCAATAGGAACTGCAGGGTGCGAGAGGCCTGCTTCAGGTTGGTCTGCAGCTGCACATCTTGCACGGCAGGAGCCACCTGATAGTCGAAACAGAGATGCTTCTGTCCGCGAAGACCGCCCACAGCAACGATGGCCTCGTCGGCAATACGTACCGGAGTCACCTGATCCTCACGTTGTATCACCGTTTCGCTGCTGGCCTCGCTCAGCTCCAGCATCTTACTCACCAGATTAGTGATGCGGTCGGTGCTCTCCACTATACGGTGGTTGATGTTTTGACGCGTCTCAGCATCAAGCGTCTCGCTGTCGGCCGTCAGAATTTGAGAGAAGCCTGACAGCACGTTGAGCGGCGTACGTATTTCGTGAGATATCTGATGAATAAAGTCGGTCTTCATCTTCAGCGACTCCTCTGCACGTTCGCTGGCCACCTTCAACTCATTGTTGCGCTGGGCCAGTTCCCTGTTCTTATGTCTCAGCTTGCGGGCCGCCAACCAGATAAGCAGCATGATGATAAGCAGAGCCACAGTCACGATGACGCTGATAATCGTGAAGAACTGACTCTTACGACGGGCATTGGTATGCTCCAGCTCATCGACCTTGAAGATGGTACGCAGCTCATTGAGCTGGGTGCGGGTGTTGGCCCTGTTCAGCGAGTCGCTCAGTTCGAAGGTGCGGGCATACATCTCTGCAGCCTCCTTATAGCGTCCGGCAATCATCAGGATATCGGCACGCTGCTTGTGAACAGGTATCAGCGTGGGCTTGTCGTTGATGACGCTACACATCGCCAAGCGTTCGGCATTCAGCTCAAGCGCCTCCTCATAGCGACCTTGCAGCATACGCAGCTTGGCACGATAGAACAGCAGATAGAGCCACTCGTAGTTATTCTTCTCAGGCACATGAACGGCAGCCAGATCAAGAAACGACTCAGCCTCTTCTAATCTGTTGAGACCAAGCTTACCCTGAGCACAGGCGATATAATAGTTAGCCATAATAATGTCCAGGTCGCGCTGGTCGCCCTGTGCAAACTTGTGGTCAATCACTTTCTTCCAATCCTCAGTAGCCGCTTCAAGTTTGTCGTACTGGTGCAAAGCATCCAGAGCATCGCAATAATATGGATAGATTTCCAGCAATACTGTCTGGTCGATGTTGCGCATCAGGGGGATGCTCTTCTCGAAGGCATCGACCGACTCCTCATAATGGCTCATGCTGTAGTACACATTACCCATATTGAAGTAAGCCATCGACTCACCATACTCTGAGCCCAGACGATGGGCCTCCTCATACATCATCTTCACCTCACGCAGGGCCTGATTATACTGTCCTGTGAAGTGATAGGCACCCACCAGCATATGCCAAGCCTGCATCTTCTGACGCACCATGCCGTGCTCCTCGCTGAATTCCATCATATCGTGAGAGAGCGGGAAGATGGAGTCATAGACAGCCTCATTGAAATAATCGAGGATACGGTTCACGCGGGCCTCAGCCTCGGCAATGGTGTTACCCTGACTTTGGGCCTCAGCCTGCCATTCGTCCAAGACCTTCAGTTGCAGGTCGAAATCACCTATCAGCAGACTCTGGTTGTAGATGTCTTCCATTACAGCCAGACGCTCCTCACCTTTGAGTTGGGGCAATACCTTCTTCAGAGAATCGATAACCTGCTCAGGTTCTGTTGCAGCAAACATACTTGTTGCAGCAAACAGCAGCACGCCTACAATCAATCGCAAACGGCAGGCAGCAGGTTGAATCGTGTCATTTATCTTATGCTTCATCAGTTATTTTACTTCTTAAGATACTTAGCCAGCTCTGAGCCATTGGCCTTCAAGCCTTTGGCAAACGACTGGGCATTCATCTGGGCACCAAGCTTCGAGGCATGGGTATGATCCTGCTTGAAGTAGATGCCTGCTTTCTCCTTGATAGCAGCTATTTCGGCCTTGGCCTTCTCCTTATCGTCGGAGAGTTTTTTCTTGGCAAACTTCTTGTCGAGGAAGTCGGCAGAGATATTGTGCATATCGATGAACTCAACACCGGTCTCCTCTACCACCTCACGATACCATTTGCCATAGCTGTCGTCGCGGCGTTCTATCTTGCCGCCAGGCCACTCGTTGCGGGGAGTGAGCGAGACGAGGATGGGTGTTGCACCTTTTTCGCGGCAGTCGTCAATCATCTTCTTCAGGTACCAGCCAAAGGAATAGACCACCTCGTAGGTGTCGTTGTCCATGTGGTAGACGTGCAGCGTGTCCTGTGAGCCAGGGATGACGCCGCGGGCCTTCTGGTCGGTGATGGGACAGATGTCGTTATGTCCGAACTGGATGGTCACGAAATCGCCTGGCCGCAGCGATTTGTACACCCTGTCCCACAAACCCTCTTTGACGAAGGTGCGAGTGGAGCGTCCGGCACGACCAGCGTTGATGAGCGTCACCTTGGTGGTGTCGAAGACGGTAGCAGCCTGCGAGGCCCAGCCCCACATACCATCGTCATCCTTGTCGGCATTCTTGACCGTGGAGTCGCCCGTAAAGAATACTCGGGGCTTGTTGTCTGTGGTGATATACTTCCAAGGGATATCTACCTTCATCATCGCTTTCAGCGCTTTTAACTTTGAGTCATGACTATTGAAGATACCCATAGCGGCGCTCTCGGCATTCAGCTCGGCACCGAATTTCGACGTATGGATCTTGTCGCCCAGGAAGTGATAGTCCACCTTCCAGTGGCTGAAACTGTCTAACTTCTTTCCGCTTATCTCGTTGAGGTCGACGAAAGGCACATCGGCTTCAGCGGCAATGGCACGGGCCCACTCCGTCTGGGGCTTACGAACAATCTTGCCGTTGTCGTCGTAGGCATTGCGTGGCGTCAGCGACATCAGGATGATGTTGGCACCCCGCTGGCGTACCTCGCTGATGTAACGGCGCAGGTAGTTGCCATAGCTGTAGACGGTGTCCTGACGCCCAGTGCGCTGGTTGAAGCCCACATAACAGGTATCGGGGTCGGTGCCAGGGATGACGGCACGTGCCCGCTTGGCATCAAAGAAATCGCCATTGTCGTTATGACCTATCGACACAACAACCCAGTCGCCTGGCATCAGAGCCTCGCGGATGGCTGGCCACAGGTCGGTATAGAACGTGCGGGTGGACATGCCGCCCAGCGCCTGGTTCTCGACGGAGATCTTGTCAGCATCGAAATACTTGGGGAAATAGTAGCCCCAGCCCCACTGGCCATTGTTACCGTTGCCCAGCGTGCCGTTGCGCATAGTGCTATTGCCCACCAGGAACATCACAGGATTCATTCCCCTGCGTGTTGATCCTGGCTTTGGACGCGACATCAGCGCCTTGGCTATGGAATCGGGGGTGTTATCCACCACCTTATTGACATCTTCAATAGGGTCTGGCAGATTGTCAAAGCCCTGTGCCCACGAGGTGAGCGCCAGCGACATCAACACCATGATTGATAGTAGTCGTTTCATCTAAGTTTGCTTTTAGCCTGCAAAGGTACTGAAAATCGAGCGAAATACAAAATAAATTAGTATTTATTACAATTTCTGTATGGTTGACAAATCCAGCCTTTCTTCAGTGAGTTCTATCACAATCTTCCAACACTGGAAAGTGTGTATTATAAAAAAAGCCCCATCACTTTACAAAGAGACAGGGCTTTTACACCTAAAGGGAACGCACATTAGGGATAAAACTGACCAGGACGTGGGCCTTCTTCTTCTCTACCAGCGGGAGAGGGGCCACCTGGAATGCCACCACCATAATAACCTCCATTAGTCTGATTCAGTTCCTCCTCTGTAAGTTCCTGTTTCTTGATTTTCTTTTCTTCCATAATCGTGAAGTTTTTGAGGGTTAATAATTAAGGAATTATGATCTGATGGTCGTACATTTATTATTAGACCAACCAAACATTGGGGCAAAAGTACTAAAATAAAACGAAACGACAAAGGTTTATTAGAAAAAAATTAAAAAAGTGCGTTTCTTTTGTTTTTTCTTTTGCATTTTCCTTGTTTATTCGTACCTTTGTAGCGATTTTTATCTATTGACACATGCTGATATACCGCTGGCTGACCATATTTGGCCGATACATTATGCTGATGGGAAGAACATTCTCGATGCCCGAGAGATTGAGAATGTTCTGGAAGCAATATGTCAAGGAGATGGCTCAACTGGGTATCAACTCCATTGGCATCGTGCTGCTCATCTCGTTTTTTATTGGTGCCGTCATCTGTATCCAGATGAAGGTAAACATCGAGAGCCCCTGGATGCCACGATGGGTGGCTGGCTATACCACCCGAGAGATCATGCTGCTGGAGTTCTCAAGCAGTATCATGTGTCTGATACTGGCAGGTAAGGTAGGTTCTAATATCGCCTCTGAGATAGGCACCATGCGTGTGACCCAACAGATTGATGCTCTGGAGATTATGGGTGTGAACTCGGCCTGCTACCTCATACTGCCCAAGATACTGGGACTGCTCACCATCATGCCCTTCCTCGTGATATTCTCGAGTGCAATGGGTATTGTGGGAGCTTACGGCACCGCATATATTGGACATATCATGCCCCCCGACGACCTGACGGTAGGTTTGCAGCATGACTTCGTGCCATGGTTCATGTGGATGAGTATCATCAAGAGTCAGTTCTTCGCCTTTATCATCTCCAGCGTGGCCAGTTTCTCCGGCTATACCGTTGAGGGCGGTTCGGTGGATGTGGGCAAGGCCTCTACCGATGCGGTAGTCACATCGAGTGTGCTGATTCTTTTCTCTGATGTCTTCTTAACACAACTGCTGTCATGATAGAAGTAAAGAACCTATATAAGAGTTTCGGCGACAAGGAGGTGCTGAAAGGCATCAACACGGTGTTCGAGGATGGTAAGACCAACCTGATCATCGGTCAGAGCGGTAGCGGTAAGACGGTGCTGATGAAAAACCTCGTGGGACTCTTTGAGCCCACCAGTGGACAGGTGCTCTACGACGGACGCGACTTTGTTCAGATGTCGAAGAAGGAGAAGGTGATGATGCGACGCGAGATGGGTATGATATTCCAAAGTGCAGCCTTGTTCGACTCGCTGTCAGTACTTGAGAATGTGATGTTTCCCCTTGATATGTTTTCGTCGATGAACCTGCGAGAGCGTGAGAAGCGCGCCATGTACTGTCTGGACCGTGTGAACCTTTCTGGAGCCGAGAAGAAATATCCCGGTGAGATTTCTGGCGGTATGCAGAAACGTGTGGCTATTGCCCGTGCTATTGCCCTGAACCCCAAATACCTGTTTTGCGACGAGCCCAACTCCGGTCTCGACCCTAAGACATCGCTGGTCATCGATGACTTGTTGCACTCTATTACTCAGGAGTTTCACATGACCACCATTATCAATACCCACGACATGAACTCCGTGATGGGTATTGGCGAGAATATCGTCTTTATCTATGAAGGTCATAAAGAATGGCAAGGCGTCTCTTCGGAGATCATGAATTCCACGAATAAACGCCTCACCGACTTTATCTTTGCCAGCGACCTGCTGAAAGAGATGAGACAGGCCGTGACGGGAAACAGTAAAAATTAGAATTCTAATACGAGGGTCTGTCGAGGCTCCATCTTGAGGTTTCTCGACAAATCGTAATATTGTCCTGTAGGCACGTCCTTGCCACGTTTTGCATCACCTATCATCTCCTTATAGCGACCAACCTCTAATGTGGCGGGCTGCGTGGTACCATTAAGGATGGTCATTACCCTACGTCCCTGATAATGACGGGCAATGACATAGATGCCGTTATGGGGAATGAACTGCGTCATCTTTCCTTTCGTTATCAGCGGATTGTTCTGTCGCCAATGCAACAGACGGCTAAGCCAGCGGAACATATCGTTCTCTGCCTTGGTACGTCCCTGCTCTGTAAACGCATTATGGCTGTCGCCAGGGAAACCACCAGGAAAGTCCTTACGTACATGACCGTCTGTCACCGCCTTGGTACCATTCATCATAATCTCAGTGCCATAATACAACTGAGGTATGCGGTTGACGGTCAGCAGTAACGCCAGAGCCTGTTTCAACATCAGTGAATCCTGTCCGTCTTCCAGGAAACGATTCGTGTCGTGATTATCGACAAAAGCCATCACACTACTGGCGTCGGGATAGAGATAGTCATAAACAAACGAGTTGTAGATACGGTTATAGCCTCGCCACCAGCCGTCGGTCTGCTCGTGTTTACACGAATCAAGTGCCTCTTGGAATGAAAAGTCCATGACGGTTTTCAGATAACTCCTCTCTTTCCTCTTTCCACCTTCCTCTTTCCACTTTCCACCATCATCCTGCCAAGTAGCAGTATAGGCGGGAACAGTGACCCAGGTCTCACCAACGGTATTGAAGTTGGGATACTCCTCAGAGAGCTCCTTCATCCACAGCGCCATCGCATCAGCATAGGCATAAGGATAGGTATCCATGCGGATACCGTCAATGTCGGCAGTCTCTATCCACCACTTGGAGTTCTGGATGAGATAGCGCATAAGATGCGGGTTACGCTGATTGAGGTCGGGCATCGTAGAGACGAACCAACCCTCAATGGTTTCGCGTTTGTCGATAGCAGAGGCATAAGGGTCGAGGACAGGGGTCAGCTTATAGCTGGTCTGAAGGAAGCTGGTGCCACGCGAGTCGCTGGTGCCGCCAGACTCCTGAAGCCAGCCACTCAGATTGAACCAATCCTTTGAAGGCATATCCTTCACCCACGGATGTTCAAAACCGCAGTGGTTGAAAATCATATCCATCACCACCTTGAGGCCTTTCTGATGGCAAGCGTCAATGAGCTGAGAATATTGTTCGTTGGTGCCGAAACGCGGGTCAACCTGATAATAGTTGGTGGTAGCGTAACCGTGATAGGTAGCCCACTGATCCTGGTCAGGGGAGTTATTTTCAAGAATAGGCGTGAACCAAAGTGCCGTTACGCCCAGGTCTGTGAAATAGTCGAGATGCTCCATCAAGCCCTCAAGGTCGCCACCATGACGCAGCGACGGGGCTGTACGGTCTTCCTTATAACGGTTCATTCCCTTGATTTGCGGCTGATGATGTGACCCCTGTGCAAAACGGTCGGGCATCAACAGATAGAGCACATCGCTGATATCAAAGCCAAAACGTTCCTCACCCTTTTTCTCACGCGGCTTCAGCTCGAAGGTTTGAGGCTTGAGATTTGAGGTTTGAGATTTGAAATGGAGCATCATCGTGCCTGGCTGGGCATCCTTCACGTTGAGATAAACCAGCAGATAGTTGGGAGAATCGAGTTTGACGAGGCTATCAATCCGCACACCAGGATAATCAGTGGTGACACTACTGACTGTAGCGATATCCTTGCCATAAACCATCAACTGCACCTGAGGGTTCTTCATACCCACAAACCAGTTGGCAGGCTCTATACGATCTATCACAATCTTCTTGGCTGCACCTGCTGTCAGCGTCAAAGCTCCAAAAGCCAATATAAATGAAAGTCTCTTCATACGTATCTTATTATGAATTATGCATTATTAATTATGCATTATCAAAGCAGATTGTGGACCTACCAGCACATGATTGCCGCTGACCTCACCCAGACCATTCTCGTCAATCTGATTGTCGCAGCAAACCACCGTATAGCGTCCGTCAGGAATATCGACACCCACAACTTCCGGGTTGGCATTCAGTACCACGATGATGTCAGCCCACGAATCTTCTGCCGCATGGTCCTTCAGACGGAAAGCCACCGTATAGTCAGGTGACGGCAGGAACTCCAGGTGCTGCTGCACCAACATGGTGCGAGCCATGCGGAATGCCGGATGGTTCTTACGAAGAGCTATGAGGTTCTTATAGTAATCAAAAACCTCAGGGTAACGTGTTTTGTTTTCCCAATCCAGACGATTGATACTGTCAGGCGACTCATAAGAATTATGAACGCCTAACTTGGTACGCAGCAGTTCCTCACCACTCAACATGAACGGCACGCCCTGAGAGGTGAATACGGCTGTCTGAGCCAGCAGGTCGAGGCGAATCAACTCGTCTTCTGAAATGCCTGGGATAGAGGCCTTGAGACGGTCCACCAGGCACATATCGTCATGACAGCTGACGTACGACATCATCTGTGTAGGTTCAGCAGCCCACGGCTCCTTGCTGTAGTTAACCTGTGTCATATCCACCTGCGGATGGTCAACACATCCGGCTATTCCAAACTTCAGACTTTCCTCACAATGAGGGGCACAAGCCAGGAAGGCACCCATGGCATTATCCGACCAAGGACCACGCAGGCCATCACGAATCTCGTCTGAGAAGGCAGCGATACGAGGCATCTTCGAGATATTGGCCTTCATACCCAGCTGCTCGTTGGGTAAGGCACAAGCGCCAGCACTCCATCCCTCTCCATAAATAAAGATGTTAGGATCAATCTCATCGACAGCCTGACGGATCTGGTTCATCGTCTCGATATCATGGCACCCCATCAGGTCGAAACGGAAACCATCGATATGGTATTCGTTAATCCAGTATTTCACCGACTCAATCATAAACTGCCGCATCATCGGTTTCTCTGAAGCGGTCTCATTACCACAACCCGAACCATTACTGTATTGTCCATCAGCAGTCTTACGATAGTAATAATCAGGATAGGTACGCTGGAAATTAGAGTGGTCTATATCATAGGTGTGATTATATACCACATCGAGGATAACGGCGATACCTGCTTTATGGAGGCTCTGCACCATCTGCTTGAACTCACGGATACGGCACAGCGGGTCGTAGGGGTCGGTACTATAGCCACCTTCCGGCACATTATAGTTCACCGGGTCATAGCCCCAGTTGTACTGCGGCTCGTTGAGACGGGTCTCATCCACAGAGCCATAGTCGTATGAAGGCAGGATATGCACAGCATTGATGCCCAGCGTTGTCAGATGCTCGATAGCCCAAGACTCGGTAAGAGCCAGGAACTTGCCAGGATGCTGTGCCAAGGGTTGGTTGACAGAGAAGTCACGATGGTGCATCTCATAGACCACGAAATCCTGAGGAAGATGACGCACAGGCTGGTCACTCTCCCACCCTTCAGGGTTCGTATCACGCATATCGACGACAACACCTTTCTCACCATTCACGCTTACCGCCTTGGCAAAGACACCAGGCGAGGCTTGGTCGTTCACTACAAACTGATAGTTCTGTCCTTTATGGTCACCCGGTGCTGTTACTGTCCAGATGCTGTCAGCACCAAAAGCCATTGGCAGCAACTCTTCGCCAACGATGACATAACAATTAGCATCCGCAGGTGCAAAAAGTCGGAACACCGTCTCGCTGGGCGAGTAGGTCATCTCGTTGAAACGGAACGTCTCCTTTTCAGGTTGACAGGAAAGAGCCAAGGCCACCATGCTTAATATCAGGAGTTTTTTCATTTTACTATTTTGTCTAGTTATTCGGAATCGGCTACTTATTTGGCCATCAGACTGACGGCGAAGCCACCGCCAGGAGCTTCAGTCAGTTTCAGCACATCACCTTTCTTTACCACACGTTTGGTGATAGTATAGGCCTGCGGGTTCGTCTCATAGTGAGCATCCTTGGCATCGCCATAGATGGTACAGTCGTACTTACGCCCTTTATCCAGGAAGTCGAGTTTAATGGTGCTCTGATGTCCGTTCTCATCACACTTTCCACCAACGAACCAGTTGTCTGTGCCCTTTGCCTTTCGGGCTACAGTGATATAATCGGCAGGCTCAGCCTCAAGATAGATACTCTCGTCCCAGTCGCATGCCACATCACGGATAAACTGGAAGGCATCATCAAACCTCTCATAATGCTCAGGCAGGTCGGCAGCCATCTGCAGAGGTGAGTACATGGTCAGATAGAGGGCCAGGGAACCGGCAATGGTGATATGAGCCCACGACGTATTATCACTCCACTCAGAGAGCTTGGTGACGAAGATACCAGGAGTGAAGTCCATCGGACCGCCCTGCAAACGGGTAAACGGCAGGATGCAGGTATGGTCAGGACGTGAACCGCCGAAAGCCTCGTACTCCGTACCACGTGCCGACTCATTGCCTACGAGGTTAGGATAGGTGCGACAGAGACCTGTAGGACGTGTGGCCTCATGGGCATTTACCATGACATGGTGCTTTGCAGCCTCCTTGACCACATAGAGATAGTGGTTATTCATGGACTGCGAGTAGTGATGATCACCACGAGGGATGATATCCCCCACATAGCCTGTCTTCACTGCGTCGTAGCCATATTTGTTCATCAGCTGGAAAGCCTGTTCCAGGTGACGCTCGTAGTTCTGGGTCGATGACGATGTCTCATGGTGCATCAGCAACTTAACCCCTTTCGAGTGGGCATAGTTGTTCAGCATCTCTATGTCAAAGTCAGGATATGGTGTGACGAAGTCGAAGACATCGCGCTTCCACATATTCGCCCAGTCTTCCCATCCTACGTCCCAACCTTCTACCAGCACCTGGTCGAGGCCGTTCTTGGCGGCGAAATCAATATATCGCTTCACCTTCTCGTTGTTGGCTGCATGACGTCCGTTGGGTTTCACCTTTGTCCAATCGATACGGTCGAGTTTGATGCTGGGGAACTCATCGGTATAGTTCCATGATGATTTACCGACAATCATCTCCCACCACACACCACAGTATTTCGTGGGATGAATCCAACTCACATCCTCAAGGGCACAAGGCTCGTTGAGGTTCAGAATCAGGTTCGACGACAACATATCGCGGGCATCGTCAGAGACCATCACGGTGCGCCAAGGTGTCTCACAAGGTGTCTGCATCGCTCCCTTCAGTCCTGTAGCATCAGGAGTCAGATGACTCACAAAGGTATAGGGCTTAGGCAAAGGACACTCAGAGGCTTTTGGCCAGGGGGTATAGGCATTACTGCCACCTCCCAGCTCCGTAGAGAAATGCTCTGTCTTCTCGTCAATCAGTTCCAGATGCATGGTGGCATAGTCGGCACAGGCAGCCTCGTGGATATTGATATAGAGACTCCGTTTCTCACCGTCAATATCTACTGGGGCACTCTTCATCTGAAGCGACGTCTGCACTCCTGTTGGCGAGAATACAGCTACCGAGCTGTTACCCCAGTTGACAGCCTCTTGCATGCGCTCTCGGATTTCCGAGAGTTGGGTCTGTTGGGTTTCCTGTTCCTGCGTGTCGTAGTCGCCAGGCAGCCACCATGCCATATGGTCGCCAGCCATCGCAAACTCACTCTTCTCCTCCTGAATAAGGAAATAGTTCAGTTCCGTCTGCTGGGGGAACTCATAGCGGAAACCGATACCATCATCATAGACACGGAACCGGATGATGATATGTCGTTCATGACGACGATGAGCCAGCCGCTGACCTGGAGCAGCTTTCGGTGGTGCCGAACGCCACTCTTGCGACAAGGTGGCAGCATACTCCACATAATGGTTGCGGATATCGCGTGTCTCTCCCCATACAGGCTGCCACGTTTCGTCAAACTCGGTAGTCTCTTCCTTCACTAACGTAAAGCCTTCCAACAGGTCTCTCTCCTCCATTCCCATCGAGGCGTGTTTATCCTTCGCCAGTTCCAGGCCCAGATTTGAAGGCAGCACCACGGGACATCCCTTGTAGTGAAGGGTATAGGTAGGACGACCATCCTCTACGGTGAAGTTCATCACCACGTTGCCGTTAGGCGACTTGACCTCAGCTCCAATGCATAATGCACTATGCACAATGCATAACAAAAATCCCCAAAATAATCTTCTTACGTACATATCATTACAAATTATGCATTATTAATTATGCATTACAAATTATGCATTATGCATTATGAATTATGCATTATTCACCTGTTTCCTTGTTTAATCAGTAACGTCACCTCATGGTTGAAATCATCTGCCTTCAACAGCTGTTCGATGGTCAGGTGCATACGATAGCGCCAGTAGTGACGGGGGTTAGCGGGGATATTGATTCTTTCAGCATTCTGATCGGGCAGACGTAGTTTCTCATCGATAGAGAGCCAGTCCTGCAACGACAGCAGACAGAGCATAGAGGGTGACATCAGATGACGTGCCACCACCTCTTTACAAAGCGTGATAGGCATAGGATGAGGTGCTGGTCCTTCATGGTGCAACTCACTGTTATAGTAGTCCTGCGTACGAGCCTCATCCTCATCCCACCACTGACGGAGTGTTGACATATCATGTGTAGAGATGGTGCAAACCGAGCGATAGGGGTTCAGTTGTAGCTGTCCGAAACGCACGTTGGGGTCTTTCGGCATCGACTGAATCTCCAGAGAGAGAATACGCAGTTCGTTCATCACCCAAGGCACGCAGTCAGGCACCATTCCCAGGTCCTCTGCACAAACCAGCATACGAGTGGCTTGCGTCAGTCGAGGCAGTTTCTTCATGGCCTCGTTATACCAATACTGGTTGTTACGACGGTAGAAATAGTCGTTATACAGATGGTTGAAGTTATCCTTCTCCTCGTCAGACAACTGCTGATAAGCCGGTTTGAACTGGATGGAGATACGTGGGTGCCAGCGGTCGTTGCGCTTATGGTCAACGAGGAACAGATCGTCCAGATGACCATGCACACCATACGCCTCTATTTCCTCACGGCTCATTCCGAGGGCCGGTGCAAACTGTCCCATGAGACCAGACTTCTCAGGCACAGGAATCTCCCAGATACGGAAGAAGCCCAGTACATGGTCAATACGATAGGCATCGAAATACTCCGCCATCTTACGGAAGCGGCGCACCCACCATGAGCAATCGTCCTTGAGCATCTCGTCCCAGTTGTAGGTGGGGAAGCCCCAGTTCTGACCATCCTCCGAGAACGGATCAGGTGGTGCACCAGCCTGTCCATTGAGGTTGAAGTAACGTGGCTCTACCCATGCCTCCACACCATCACGACTGATGCCGATGGGGATATCACCCTTCAGAATCACCTTGTTCTGACGGGCATAATCATGAGCAGCACGCATCTGCTGGTCGAGGACATACTGTATGAAATACCAGAAGTCCATGACTTTTGTATCAGCCTTTGGTAAGCTCTTCGGCCACTCCGAGAAGGTGGCAGTACCGTATTTGTCGCGATAGAAACAGAAGCGTGCATAGGGCTCCAGCCACTGACTGTTGTCCTCCACGAACTTCTTATACGTAGCACGACGCTTGATGGTGGCACCCTCCTGCTTGAAGATAGCCTGCAGATAACCCATCTTCGCCTCCATCATTCGCTCATAGTCAATCTGAGGCAGGGCGTTCAGTTCCTGACGCAGTGTCTCGTACTTCGCTTTCAGAGCTTCGTCCTTGAGGACCGGCAACTGTCTCAGGTCAGTATATTGCGGATGCAGGGCATAGATGCTGATAGAGTTATAGGGATAAGAGTCCTGCCAGGTGTGGGTGATCGTGGTATCATTGATGGGCAGGATCTGCAGGACGTTCTGTCCTGTCTTGGCACACCATTGTACCATCATCTTCAGGTCACCGAAGTCGCCCACGCCAAAGCTACCCTCACTACGCAGAGAGAATACGGGAATCACGGTGCCGGCACCCTTCCACAACGGGATGCTGAACCATGACTGTTGCACTTCGAAGACCACCACCTCACCCGTTTCCATGTCGGGTTTCACCAAGATGCGGTTCTCACAGTTCTCCCAGATCACGGAGTCGTTGCCTAAGATGATAAACTTATAATCCACCACGTCAGGCAGCTGGTCGGCATCAAGACTGACCACCCACTCATGACTCTCGTGCTCAGCCATAGGTAAGGCTTTCGAGCAGTCCCATGAGCCCAGATAAAGTGACGAGCCCACCAGTGCAAGGCGTTCTCCGTTGCGCAACTGCGGCGCACGTACTTTCAGGCGGATGGTCCGTTTATATTCTGTTCCTATGCTGAGCTGTCGCTCACGTGACATCACGCAATCGGTAAATGCCGACGAGTACATATAACTGTCTTCTGGCGTATCAATCCAATGGTCGTAAATGGTATAGCGCACGCCTTTCTTGGCAGCAAACTCCAAGCGGTGGGGCTCTACCAGCCATTCGTGGCGCATCTCCTTATCACCACGCATCAAGCTGTAGTAATAGTCCATATACTTCCCAGCCATGGTCTGTTTGCTGTTCATTTCTACCGTCCAGCGATAGCCGTCACGTGTTGACATGACATGCTGCTCAACCTGTTGGTTTTCGCCAATCACGTTCAACACCAATTCCTCACCGAAATTAGTCCGATACTCGAGATTAAATAGTAGTTTCATTTGCTTCAGGTTTAAATTTTTCGTCAAAATTACGACAATTTTCCCATGCGACAAAAGCTTTTGCGCATTTCATTGACAAGAAACGATGCAAACGTTTGCACGGTTTCACAAGGCTACATACAGGGAAAAAGCCTGTCCTGTAAAGGAAACGTCTAGTATTTTTGTCTTGATATACTTCTTTTTCAGATAGTAGGTCAGCTCCGTACCCAGCAATCCGATGGCAGCCCCTGCACACACATCGTGCACATAATGGCGGTCACGTCTTACACGGTCCGCTGCTACCAATGTGGCCAACCCGTAACCGCCAATAGTAATCCAAGGCGAGAGGTGCCCATATTCATGACGCAACGTGGTGGCACCGGCAAAAGCAAACATGGAATGTCCTGATGGAAACGAGTGCTGGTCGCTATCGTCAGGACGCCATTCCTTCACCGTATGCTTCAGCGTATAGGCCACTCCAGTACCCACCAGATAGGAGACGCCTGCCGTTGCGATGAACTCCGTCCACGTAGGCGACTCGCTCTGTACACCACAGGCACGCATGGCAAAGGCAGAAGCCATCGGCACATGCTGCATCACATCATCGATGGTCTCCCCCTGGGCGTTAGCCGTCAAAGGACAAGCCGTAAGGAAGAGCACGCCAATCCGTAAGCAACGGGCCCTCAATCCGTAAGCAAGACCCCTCATTGCTACCTCTTATTCTGGATGAAAGCCACACAGAGTGCACCCACCATCAGCAAGACACCTGCCACCAGCAGCATGTTTCCCTGCTGACTACCCAGAGCATGCATGATGACGCCACCCAGGGCAGCAGCTGCAATCTGAGGAATGCAGATGGTGCAGTTGAACAGTCCGAGGAACGTACCCATATACTTGCTACCCTCCAAGGCGTTGGTAACAAGGGTAAAGGGCATGGCGAGCATGGCTGCCCAGGCAAAACCGATGAGGAAATACGGGATGAAGAGCACATACTGGTTGGTGACATAAGGCACCATCAGGAAACCAACGCCACCAATAACCAGCGAGAGGGCATAAGCCACCTTGATTTGACGGAACCTGGGGAGCAAAGCAGCCCAGAGCATAGAACCCACAGCCTGTACGGCAAAGAGGATTCCCACCCAGTCGCCAGCATCTTGATAGGCCTGCGTGGCAGCATGGCCTGCTACTGTGGTGTCGACGCCAAAGGCCGACTGTGCAATAGAGCCGTTGGTATAGGTCCACATATACATGAAGGCAGCCCAACAGAAGAACTGTACGAGTCCCACCTGCAGGAACACCTTCACAGCATGATGCTTCGAGCCGCCTCCGGCCTCTACGGCCTGTGTCTCTGCCTGCGCCTGCTGCTGGAACGAAGCCATCTGCTCAGGTGTGTACTCCTTCACCTTCATTGTGGTATAGACCACACAAAGTATCAGGATGGCAGCACCCACGTAGAAAGCCCACTTCACTGAGTCGGGCACGATGCCCTCTGGTGCCACGCTAGCAATGCCGATGGCAGCAAACAGGAAGGGGAACACATAGCCCACCAGACTACCTGCGTTGCAGAGAAACGACTGAATGCTATAGGCCTTTGCCTTCTGCTTCTCGTTCACCATGTCGCCCACCATCATTTTGAAGGGCTGCATCGCCATGTTGATGCTGGTGTCGAGGAACATCAGCGACAACAGTCCGAAGGTCATCGCGCTGATAACGGTAAACTGCAGGTTGCCGGCATTGGGCAACAGGCACATCACTGCCACAGCAGCCGTAGCGCCTACAAACAGATAAGGAATACGTCGTCCGAAGCGTGTCCATGTCTTATCGCTGAACAAGCCCACCAGCGGTTGCACCAGCATACCCATCAACGGGGGCAGTATCCAGAAATAACTCAGGTCGTGCGGGTCGGCTCCCAGCGTAGCAAAGATACGTGAGATGTTTGCACTCTGCAGCGCATACGCTATCTGCACTCCAAAGAACCCGAAGCTCAGGTTCCATAATTTCCAAAAACTTAAATCAGGTTTCGTTGTCATATCGTTTTGAATTTTCTATTCACCCTTAACCATGAACCATTCACCATGAACCATTCATCTCGTTGTTCCTCTTAATATTAGGCGCGTGCGCACGATACGTTTCTCGGCCCTATCAAGGGGGATGGTACCTTCCACATGACCTATCAGGATGCTGGCGGCCTCCTCACCCACTATCACGCCACGCTGCTCTACCGTGGTGAGCATCGGCTCACAGGCAGTGGCACGCACACCATTGGTAAAGCCGCAGATGCTGATATCCTCAGGCACGCGCAAGCCCATACGCTTCACGGTATAGAGGATGCCGATGGCAGTATCGTCGTTGACGGCAAAGAACGCATCAGGGTAATAGTCGCCGTCAAACAGCGATGGGGTGATGATCTCCGCATCCATACGGTTGTCGCAGATACGTGTCAGCGTGTCGTCGAAGGGCAAGCCGTGTTTCAGCAACGCATCCTTATAGCCGTTGAACCTGTTCTTGGCTATCTCCAGGTTCATCTGCGAACCGAAGAACGCAATACGTCTGCAACCCGTCTGAATGAGGTGGCTCACCGCATTGAAGGCCCCTGTATAGTCATCGACCACTACCCTACTGGCATTCACACCCGTACATATCCTGTCATAGAACACCAAAGGCACTCCCGCATCGATGAGTCGCTGGAAATGCTCGTAGTGCTGCGTATCTTTTGCCTGCGACACGATGATGCCGCAGACCTTGTTCTCGTAGAACGACTGACAGAGCCTGACCTCCTTCTCATAGCGTTCACCGCTCTGTGCCACCATGATACGATAGCCACGAGCCTCCGCTTCCTCCTCAATGCCTTTCAGGATGGTCATGAAATAATAATGCACCAGTTCCGGCACTATCACGCCAATGACCTTCATGGGTTGCACCTTACTATGGCGCAACGACTCTGCCAGCACGTTAGGTGTGAAGTTATGTTCGCGTGCATACTGCTGGATCTTCTGGCGCACATCCTTCGAGATGCGCGGCGAGTCCTTCAGAGCACGCGAAACAGTGGCTACCGAGACGCCCATCTCGGCAGCAATATCCTTCATCGTTAGGGATGCTATCTCTTTCATCAGGTCGTATTGTTTGTTTTGACGATACAAAGATATGGAAAAGTTACCTACATCCTGTTCCTTTGTTGCGTAATATTACACCTCTTACTATGCAAACGTTTGCACTACAATATAACGAAATTATCTCGAAAATAGTATGAATCAATTAAAACAAATCTTAACTTTGCATCGGATTTACAACATCCGCATTAACAATACGAGAACTTATAACCAAAAAAATACTAACTTAAAAGACAAATGATGAAGCAATTAATCATTCGTACCCCGTTAAGGATGCTGGTCCTGATGTTAGGACTGTTCCTTTCGGTTGGAGCCTTTGCACAGATAGATGTCAAAGGCCATGTTAAAGATGCTCTGGGCGAGCCGATTATCGGAGCCACCATCCGTGTGGTAGGTACTCAGACGGCCACCGTCAGCGATTTCGACGGAAACTTCCAGTTGAAAGCTGAGCAAGGTGCCAACATCTCTGTGACTTATGTAGGTTACCAGACGGCTACCGTGAAAGCAGCCCCCAATGTGGTGGTGACGCTGCAGGACGATGCCGCCCTTCTCGAGAATGTGGTGGTCATTGGTTACGGACGTGCCAAGAAGACCGACCTCACTGGTTCTGTGACAGCCATCAAGCCCGATGACAAGAACCACGGCTTGAACATCAACGCCCAGGACATGATCAGCGGTAAGATTGCCGGTGTGGCAGTGACCCCTGGTGATGGTACGCCTGGCGGCGGTGCTCAGATTCGTATCCGTGGCGGTTCGTCACTGAACGCCTCTAACGACCCTCTGATAGTGATTGACGGTCTGGCTATGGACAACTATGGTGTTCAGGGCCTGGCCAACCCGCTGTCAATGGTCAACCCCAACGATATCGAGTCGTTCACCGTGCTGAAGGATGCATCAGCCACCGCCATCTACGGTAGCCGTGCTTCTAACGGTGTGATTATCATCACCACCAAGAAAGGCCGCAGCGGTCAGAAGCCCACCTTTAATTATAGTGGTAACGTGAGCGTGAGCACGAAGAAGAAGACGACCGATGTGCTCGACGGCCCCGGCTTGATGAATTACATCAAGAACCTGTATGGTGAGGATAGCGACGCCTATCGTGAGCTGGGTTACCTCGATGCCGACGGCAACAAGCAGTATGCTAATACCGACTGGCAGGACGAGATTTTCCAGACGGCCGTCTCTAACGACCACAACCTCACGATGTCGGGTGGCTTTAAGAACATGCCCTATCGTGTGTCTCTCGGCGCTACCAGCCAGAACGGTATCCTGAAGACCTCGAACTTCACCCGTTATACCGCCAGCTTCAACCTCTCGCCTTCACTGCTGAAGGATCACCTGAAGCTGAACATCAACGGTAAGGGTATGTACGCCAAGAACCGCTATGCCGACGGTGTGGTAGGTGCTGCCATCTCTATGGACCCCACCAAGGCTGTCATGGGTGACAACGCCATCTATCAGGATTATTTCGGCGGCTACGTGCAGAGCTTCACCTCCGCCTCTTACGAGGGTGGCGGCAACTGGCTCTACATGCCTAAGGGTACATCCAACCCCGTGGCTTCGCTGGCTCAGGTGAACAACCGCGCCAGGTCGAAGAGCCTGCTGGGTAACATCGAGGTTGACTATTCTATCCACGGCTTCGAGGACCTGCACCTGCATGCCAATGCAGCCATGGACCTCTCTACCGGTAAGCAGAACACCACACGCAGCCCGCTGTCGCCTTCAGCCTACTACTATGGCTCTGACGGCTGGAACACCAAGGACAGCTACAACCTCCAGCTCTCACTCTATGCCCAGTATATGAAGGACTTCCTGAAGGTTCATCACTTCGACATCATGGCAGGTTACGAGTGGCAGCACTTCCATGTGAAGACCGACTGGTACAGCCACGGCACCGTGCCCGCCAGCAACACCACCAACCCTGGTGCATACTATAACGAGCCTGCCGAGGACCAGGTGACGCTCTACGAGTCAGAGAACTACCTCGTGTCGTTCTTCGGTCGTCTGAACTACTCACTCATGGATCGTTACATGCTGACCTTCACGCTGCGTGCCGACGGTTCGTCACGCTTCAACTGGATGGCAGGCAACGAGAACCAGCAGTGGGGTTACTTCCCCTCACTGGCCTTTGCATGGCGCATGAAGGAAGAGCCGTTCCTGAAGAACATCGACTTCCTCAGCGATGCTAAGATGCGTTTAGGCTGGGGTATGACAGGTCAGCAGGAGGGTATCGGCGACTACACCTATATCCCCGTGTTCAAGCCGAATGCCAACGCCCACGCCCTCTATGAAGTGCTGGGCAACGGTACCACCTACCGTCCTCAGGCCTATAACCCCCATCTGACATGGGAGAAGACCACCACATGGAATGCAGGTATCGACCTGGCCTTCCTGAACAACCGCGTGGAGTTCAGCCTCGACTGGTACTACCGTAAGACCACCGACCTGATCAACGACGTCTTCGTGGCAGCAGGCTCTAACTTCCGTAATAAGGTGAAGAGCAACATCGGTTCGCTGCATAACACCGGTTTCGAGTTCATGACCACCGTACGCCCCATCCAGAGCAAGGACTGGCGCTGGGAGGTGAGCTATAACTTCACCTATAACAAGAACGAGATTGACGAGCTGATCAGCGGCGAGGGCGAGGAATACTTCGTAGAGACCGGCGGCGGTCTGACAGGTACTGGCGGTAACGTCCAGGCACATACCGTAGGCAAGCCCGTCAGCGCCTTCCACGTCTATCAGCAGGTGTACGACCAGAACGGCAACCCCATCCCCAACACCTTCGTTGACCGCAACGGCAACGGCTACCTGGATGGTGGCGACCGCTACTATTACTATAAGCCCGCAGCCGACGTGCTCATGGGTCTTTCATCCAAGCTGCAGTACAAGTCTTGGGACCTCGGTTTCTCGATGCGTGCCAGCCTTGGCAACTATGTGTTCAACAGCACTGCTTCCGGCTCCAGCAATGTGGGTGCAGGCAGCGTCTATACCAACGGCAACCTGAGCAACCTGCGTGTGGCCTCTGTCGATCGTGGCTTCACCAACGTGTCGCAGCAGCAGTATGCCTCTGACTACTTTGTTGAGAACGCCTCGTTCCTGAAGATGGATAACATCACCTTGGGTTACAGCTTCGACAAGCTGTTCGACTCTAAGATTGGCGGACGTATCTATGCTACCGTTCAGAATGTCTTCACCATCACCAACTACACAGGTATCGATCCTGAGGTGGCCAGCGGTGTCGACGGCGATATCTATCCCCGTCCTATCACCACGATTGTAGGTGTCAGCCTGAACTTCTAAGGACAAGTAAAAAGGTAAGAAAGTAAAAGAAAACAAAACGAAAAGGTTATGAAACTGAGATATATTTTACCGGTTGCTGCGTTTGCCTGTGCTACTGTCTTCACCTCATGTGTGAAGGACCTCGAGGTGAGCAATATCAATCCGCAGGAAGTATCCGACTTCAACGAAGACTACATCTTCAACAAAATCTATGGAAATCTGGTGCTCACAGGACAGATTGGTCCTAATGGCGACAGCGACCTCGACGACATCGACGAGGGTACGTCGAACATGACGCGCCTCATCTGGAACCTCAACACGCTGACCACCGACGAGGGTCACTGCTGGTGGAACGACCCAGGCATGCCTGAGCTGAACCGCAACACGTGGACCAACTCTAACGTGATGATCAAGGCGCTCTACTACCGCCTGATGTTTGGCGTCACCATCTGTAACTTCTATCTGGAGAATGCCAATGGCGGCGATGCTGCCACCAAGCAGAAACGTGCCGAGGCCCGTTTCATGCGTGCTCTGCATTATTTCTACCTGATGGACCTCTACGCCAACCCGCCGTTCCTCACCAAGCTGTCCAGCGAGAACCCGCCGCAGATACAGCGTGCCGACCTCTTCAAGTTCCTTGAGAGCGAGCTGAAGGATATCATTGGCGAGGGTAGCGGCGACGAAGTGCTGGCCGAGGCCAAGACGGTGGACTACGGACGTGCCGACAAGGCTGCAGGCATGCTGCTGCTGGCTCGTATGTACCTGAATGCTGAGGTCTATACCGGTACCGCCCGCTGGGAGGATGCCAAGACCTATGCCGACAAGACCATCGGCACCGCCTATACACTTTGCACCACCCCCAAGAACGGCTTCAGCGCCTATCAGCTGCTGTTCATGGGCGACAACAACGAGAATGGTGCCGAGAACGAGATCATCCTGCCTGCACTGCACGATGGTGAGAAGACCCAGACCTGGGGTGGCTCGCTGTTTATGATTGCAGCCCCCGTATCCGAGAACATGAAGAAGGAGCACCTCTATGGCAATCCTGACGATCCTGCCTATGCCGGCATGGCCGAGGCTGACCTGCCTTTGGCAGTCAGGGTGACGGGTTACGGCACCTCTGAGTCATGGGACATCGGCCTGCGTGCCCGTCAGCAGTTCTCAAAGGTGTTCTTCGGCAAGACAGCCTCTAACGCCAGCGTAGGCGAGAACCTGCCTTACAAGAATACGGCCGCTGTGGGCGACGACCGCGCCATCTTCTACACCCAGGGCCAGAAGCTCATCATCGCGAAGGAGAGCGACAAGAACCAGGGTCTTATCTATATGAAGTTCAACAACATCCACTCTGACGGCACTGCAGGCCATCATGCCGGCGGACAGTTTGTCGATACAGACTATCCCATGCTGCGACTGGCCGAGGCTTACCTCATCTCTGCCGAGTGCGATGCCCGCCTCAACAACGACCAGTGCACCACCGAGGGTGTAGAGCGCATCAAGGCACTGCGCAAGCGTGCCAACGTGAAGACGGGTAACAAGTACGACGGCGTAGGTGCCGACGCCCTGAACAAGGTTACCCTCGAGGATATCTTCCAGGAGTGGTCACGTGAGTTCGGCTTCGAAGGCATGCGCCGCATGGTACTCATCCGCTGGAACCGCTTTGCCGGTCAGAACGACTACAAGTGGGAATGGATGGGTGGCGCCCAGGCAGGCACCATGATTGACGCCCGCTTCAACGTCTTCCCCATTCCTGACAGCGAGTTGAATGCCAACCCCAACATCAAACCGAATTATAAATAAGCAACCTCATAACACATTACAGATATGAAAAAACTAAGTATTTTGACTGCGCTGCTGGTGGGTGCATTCCTCTTTGCTGCCTGTGATGCCGATCGCGACGACAACCCCGTGCTCGACCTCACCAAGACGCAGGAGCCCATCAAGATGAACACCCCCACATTTGCTGGCGGCTTCTATGACCTGCAGAATACCGATACCATATTCTTTGCCTGCACGGCGCCTAACTACGGCTTCCCCGCCACGGTGACCTATGCGCTGGAGGTATCTATCGACGAGGATATGAGCAACCCCACCCGACTCACCACCACCTACTCCAAGAACGGCATGGAGGTGGCCAGCCGTGAGGTAGCCATCGGCGTCACCAAGCAGATGATGGATAAGAAACAACTCAAGCAGGAGGACTTCCCTGTCGAGATGCCTATCTACATGCGCACCCACGCCTATATCGATGGTGTGGAGGGTACCGACGCCTACTCTAACGTGGTGAAGTTCAACAAGGTGAAGACCGGCTTCGCACTGCCCGACGTAGAGATGCCTGAGCAGCTGTATGTCATGGGCGACTTTACGGAGAACAACTGGGAGAAGGCAGTGCCTACGACACCTGTCAACGGCGCCACCAGCGTACACTGGCGTATTGCCTGGATCAATGCCAACGGCGTGATTACCAGCCCTGTGAAGGCTGCTCCTAACTATGCCGACGACTACATCACCGTGTCCTACAAGTCGAAGACCGCAGGCTTCAAGGTTGATGAGAATGGTAAGATTACCGCCGAGACAGAAGGCTGGTACCTCATGATTATCGAGAGTAAGTGCGACAACGACAAGCGCACCATGGAGCTCACCTTCAGCTTCGACACTGCTGAGATATGGCTCATCGGCTCCAGCATTGCCAACCCCGACGCTGTCGGTAAGGACGGCACCAAGGGTATCTACGCCAAGGACGATGCCGACAAGGGCATCATCGCCAACTGCTGGAAGGAGAAAGACCTGCGCGAGAACTTCACCGAGTATGTGAAGTTCGAGACACCTACTACCATGAACGGCGAGTTCGTATCACCGCCGCTGACCAGTCCCGTCGATGGCGATGGCGGCACACGTGCCTACGTCAAGGTGAAGAGCTACGACTGGTGGAAGAGCGAGTTCTTCGTCTTCGAGAAGAAGATTGTCTATCGTGGCAATGGCGGTGACCAGGAGCGTGTCAACGGCTATGTGGGCCAGAAGGTACGCCTGAAGTTCTCTGACGATACTGGTGAACTCAAGAATTAATGAACCCTAAAATCAACGCAACAATATGAAAAAGTTATCTATATCACTGATGCTCGTCCTGGCAGGTTGGTCTCTGACCGCCTGCGACGAGGATCATAGCGACTTCCCAGAGCCTGTGGTCTATCCTCAGGGCGAGGTCATCAACATGGCTGACATCACCGGCTTCGTGGCAACACCCACAGCAGCCGCCTCTTCAAACATCAACCTTGGCACCATGACGGAAGACTCCATCCAGCTGTTCACGCTCCAGATGGGTACACTGCCCCAAGGCATGACCTTCGACAGCCTGCGCTTCGAGGCATGGCCTGCCGACAAGGGCGAGAACCTCGCCACCAAGGCGAAGGTGGCTGAGAACGGCATGATTGCCAAGGAAGACCTGGCAAAGCTGGTATATACCTTCTACGGAAAGAAAGTCACCGAGCGTGTGTTCAAGGCCAAGCTGCTGGGCAACGCCTTCAAGGGCAAGGAAGCCTTCCTCATCGAGCTGGGCGACTTCACCCTGCGCATCACCCCTGAAGAGCTGGAGAACCCCTACTACTACATCTACGGCAACGTGCTCCTGAAATCTACTGCCGAGGAGGCCTACAAGGCTGTGATGACCCCCGACGCCAACAGCGACGTGGTTTACACCTACACCTCTAAGTTCGTCAGCAGCGGCGATATCCGTGTGTGGAACTCCAAGTACTGGCAGGAGGGTTACAAGAAGAAGGACTTCACGAAGCTCTATGGCTCCGGCGAAGAGAAACCCACCAGCTACAAGGGCACAGAAGGCAAGCTCGAACAGGGACGTAACGCCTCTATCTTCTCTCCCACCAAGGAGTACTACACCTTCACCATCGACCTCGAGAAGCTCACCTACGAATGGGTGAAGCTCGAGAACCAGGAGCCCACCGCCTATGACGTCATCTCACTCATCGGTATTGGTGGCGACTGGAACACCGACGTCGATATGGCTGCTGCCGACAAGGCCAAGCACAACTGGTTTGCACAGGTCACCATCGCAGCCAACACTGAGCTGAAGTTCCGTGCCAACCACGACTGGGCCACCAACTGGGGCTTCGGCAGCAATGCAGGCGAATGGACCGTTGACGATGATGTATGGTCTAAGCCCTGTACCACCGATGCCAGCAACATCGTGGTGCCCGCAGGTACCTACTACGTGTACTTCTGCGACATCACAGGCGCTGCCCACTTCGTGCCGACATCAGGCGAATAGGGCAACCTACCCTATCACACAACAGGCGGACACCACTCGTTGGGCGTCCGCCTGTTTGCATTGAGGCTTGCAAGTGTGTAAACGATTGCACAGTAAGAATGAAAAAAAATTGCACACACAGCAAACACCTTTATTAATAATTACTTAACTTTGCACCAGAAAACCGAACAAAACGCGATAATAACAATACAACAACATTATTACAAATTTAAAACAAAAACGATTATGAAGAAAATCTTTACTCTGATTGTGATGCTCTGCGCCACTGTTGGCATGCAGGCACAAGACACATGGACAGTTGCTGGTGAGAAAGCCATTGCTGGCGTTTCTTGGGATCCCTCATTAACCGACAACGACATGACCTCTACTGATGGCACTAACTTCACCCTCACCAAGACAGGTATGATGATTACCGCCAACGAAGGTGGCTATGGCTACAAAGTTGTGAAGAACCACGCTTGGGGTGAGGAATATCCTACTGACAATGCCCTGCTGCCCATCACTGAAGATGCAGAATACACCATCGTATTCTCTTTCAATGCTGATTCTAAGGAGGTAAGCGCTGTTGCCACCAAGACTGGCGACTATGTAGCTCCTGTTGTAGGCGAGCAGACATGGACTGTAGCAGGTGCTGTTGCCCTCTGCGGCACCTCTTGGGACACCTCAAACACCGACAACGACATGACCTCTGCCGATGGTGTTAACTACACCCTCACCAAGGAAGGTCTGGTTCTCGAAGCTGATGTTGCTTATGGTTTCAAGATTGTGGCCGACCACGCTTGGGACGAGGCTTATCCCGCTGACAACTACGAGCTCAAGGTTACTGAGAACGGTACCTACACCGTCGTCTTCAAGTTCAACAAGGATACTAAGGAAGTAGGTGCAGAGGCCACCAAGACTGGTGACGCTGTTATTGGCGATAAGGTTTGGACCATCGCAGGCGAAGCAGGTCTGATGGGTGGAAATGGCTGGGAACCTGAGAATACCGACAACGACATGACCAACATGGGTGACGGTACCTTCCAGCTGGTGAAGTACAACGTGGCTATGGAGGCCGAGAAGGATTACGAGTTCAAGGTGCTGGCTAACCACAGCTGGGACGAGAACTACGGTGCCGACGGCGTAGCCGGTGGCAACAACGTAACCGTATCTGTCGAGACTGCTGGCAACTACGATGTCACCTTCGTATGGAATCCTGAGAGCAAGGAGCTCTACGCTACCACTGAGGTTGCTAACCCCGCTGCTATCAGCACCGTGAAGACCAACAACACCGTCTCTGTTATCTACAACCTGCAGGGACAGCGTGTTCAGAACAACTACCGTGGCATCGTTGTCAAGAACGGCCGCAAGATGTTTGTGAAGTAATAACGGAACAACTTACTGCTTACTAAGAATCCAACAAAGGCGGGTCCACAGATTGTGAGCCCGCCTTCATTTTTTCTGTCAATTTTTCTTGGTGGTTAGAAAAATAATTTGTAATTTTGCATCAATGATGATGACATTATGAAGAACCTACTACAAAACCTAATTACCTTGCTCCTGCTTCTCACTACGGGAGTAACCTCCATTTGGGCCGAGGAGAAGCTTCCCGACAAACTTCTGAAACTGACCAACGAGGCCTATCACTACTATAGCTCATGCGAGACAGAGAAATACTTCGAGGCGGTGAAAAAGGTGAAAGACGCCACCGAGTTCTCTGGTTATCAGGAGACCTACTACCGTGCATGCAGCTACGAAGCCATATACATGTTCGAATATGTTGACCGCAAGGAGGGTGTGGCACTGGCGCATGCCATCTACCATCATGCGAAAGAGCATAACAGCAACGTGGGTATGTATTTCGCTACCTTTACCCTCGGCTCTATACGTGAGACATCGGGTAACAACGACCTGGCTGAGAAGAGCTTCCATCAGGCCCTGGAGCTGAAGGCGAAATACCTGCCGGAAGAGAGTGCGGCACCCTGTTACCTGGGTCTCTGTGAGATAGCGCTGCGTAAGAAGGATTACGAGGAGGTGCAGAACAACGCCCGCAAGGCGCTGGAGGAGCCGGGTATCATACCCATGAATCAGATTACCGCGTGGAGCTATAAATGTCTCGTGCGTTATAACCTGGGCGACAGCCTGGGCTTCGAGGAGGCCTATCGCACCCGCGGCGAACTCATCAACAGATACGGCGGTCAGGGCGGTCTGTTCGGCGAGCTGCTGAACGTGTATCAGGCGAAGAACCGTAAGCAGTGGGATGCTGCCCTGAGGCGCACGGACAGGCTGAAGCACATGCAGAACAAATGTGCGCAGAAGGCGGACATCTACGAGCACATGGGCGACCTGAAGCAGGCGCTGTACTGGCAGAAGCGCACCCGTGACGTGATGGACTCCGTACAGTCGTTGGAGGCACGCTCACAGATGACGGAGTTCGACACGGAGCTCTCTATCACCTATGCCGAGAACGAGACCAAGGAGCAGCAGCTGGCCAAGGAGCATACCATGCTCACCGCCCTGGCTGTCATCGCCCTTATCATCATCCTCTTCCTCACCATCATTTCCTATCGCCGTAAGAAGCACCTGCGCTATCAGGAGCAGATGAACCATGAGCTGAAACAGGCCTACGACCAGCTGGAGACCACCACGAAGGCCAAGGAGCGCATAGAGAGTGAGCTGCGCATTGCCCGTGAGATACAGAAGCGTATGCTGCCCCATGTGTTCCCCAAGCGGCGCGACGTGGATATCTACGCCATGATGACGCCTGCCAAAGAGGTGGGTGGCGACCTCTACGGCTATGCCCTACTCGACGACCAGCTCTACTTCTGTGTGGGCGACGTCAGCGGCAAGGGTGTGCCTGCCGCCCTGTATATGGCGGAGGTCACCCGTATGTTCCGCACACTGGTTGACGGCCGTCTCATGCCAAGCACCATCGCCACGCGTCTGAACCATGCCCTCGTGGAGGATAACGAGCAGGGTATGTTTGTCACGATGTTCATAGGTCTCATTGACCTGAAGACGGGTCGCATGGAGTTCTGTAATGCCGGCCATAACCCGCCGCTGCTCAATGGTGAGTTCATGCAGATAGAATCCAACGCCCCCATCGGCCTGTGGTCGGAGGTGAACTACGAGGGCGAGGAGATTGACGACATGCGCGGAAAGACGCTCTTCATCTATACCGACGGCATCAACGAGGCCGAGAACAGCCATCAGGAGCAGTTCGGCGACGACCGTCTGCGTGCCATCCTACAGGAGGACCTGGGTGACGCACGCCAGACCTCTGAGACCGTCCACCGTGCCGTAGAGGACTTCGTAGGCGGTGCCGAGCCCAGCGACGACCTCACGAAGATGTGCATCAAGATGTCACAATTCTAACACCCCCTTATGACCATACAGTTTTCCAATAACGACGGTAACGCCACCCTGACGCTCTGCGGACGTCTCGACACCTCGGTATCATCGGATGTCAAGAACGAGGTGGACCAGCACCTGGACGGTGCCGGCACCATCCATAGCCTCACCCTCGATGCCAACGGCCTGGATTATATCTCCAGCTCTGGCCTCCGCATCCTGCTGACGCTCGTCAAGCGCTTCAGCGACTTCAAGATCATCGGCGTCAATGCCGAAGTGTATGATGTGCTAAACATGACGGGCTTCGTGAAGCTGATGAAGGTGGAGCGGGCCCTGCGACAGATGAGCATCGACGGCTGCGAGATTCTCGGCATCGGCGGCGTGGGCACCGTCTATCGCCTCAACGACGACACCATCATCAAGGTGTTCCGCGAGGGCACCACCATGGACGAGGTGCGCCATGAGATCACCATGTCGAAGGAGGCCTTCGTCATGGGCATGCCCACAGCCATCTCCTTCGACATCGTACAGATAGGCAAGCAGTACGGCCTTGTCTATGAGCTGCTGCAGGCCCACACGCTGAGCACGTGCATCAAGCGCGAGCCGGAGCGTATAGACTTCTTCGCACGGCAGTATGCACAGCTCTTCCGACAGCTGCACGCCATCGAGGTGCCTGCCGACAGCAGCATACCCGACGCCCTTGAGCACGAACGCCGTCAGGTGCTGCATATCCGCCGGTACTTCCCACAGGAGGCCATCGACCTGCTGCTACAGCTTCTCGACGCCATACCCGCCGGCAACCGCTTGCTGCACCTCGACCTGCAGGTGAAGAACGCCATGAGCCAGGGTGACGAGCTGATGCTGATAGACATGGGTGAGATAGGCTACGGACACCCCATCCTCGACCTGGCCCACGCCTATTCATCCATGGTGCTGTTCGTGGGTGACTATGAAGGTGTCATCGGTCTGCCCCGCGAGATGGGTCGTCAGGTATGGGACCTCGCCATCAACTATTATTTCGAGGGGCTGCCTGCCGATGTCATCGCGCTGCGCAAAGAGCAGATTGCTGCTGTGGCATGTATCCGTAATAACAGCTGGCTGGCGCTCAGTGACTCGTTCCCCCAGCCGGTCATCGACCAGTGTGTCAGTCTCTTCCAGGAGCGTGTCGCTGCCCGCCGTGATGATCTCCTCGATATCTGCAAGACTTTCAAGGACTGGGTAATATAAAACGAATATAAAGGAAATGATGTGAGATTCTAAAGGGTTACGGCAAACGAGGCGCCGATGGTGAAGAAGCTGGTGTACTTGGTCTTCCTGTACTTGATGGGGTCCATCCTGGCACCTAACACGTCGAACATGGCATCGAGGTTGGGTGTGGCATGCTTGAGGAAGCGCAGGGGGCCGGAAACCAGCGTGAACTCCTTCTTGGAATAGTCGTAGTCGCAGAACAGACGCCACGAGAAATTAGACTTATAACGATAGGTGAGCGACAGGCCTGTGCCGAAGTTGGTGGAGTTGTTGCCACCAAGGGTCAGGTAGTCCCACTCTACGTCGTAAGGTGTGTTGGCCGACGAGAACTCGTCGATAGACAGCGAGGCGAAGTTCTTGGTATCGTCCGTATGACCGTCGGAGATACGCAGGTCATAAGCCGTGTTCTTCATGTCGCCCTGATAATGGGCGTTGATGTCGAGCTCCTGAGTGAGCGAGCGGCCGATGAGTAGCTTGGAGCCGAGCGAGAAGTGGCTGCTGAGGGGCAGGTTGAAATAAAGTCCCACATTAGCCGAGAACTCGGTGAGGTGGTCGCTCTCGATAGAGTATTCCTCGAGGGTGGTGAGGTTGGCCATCTCGTTCTTGATATTGGTGGGTGTCACGGGGCTGAGATCGGTGACAAGCTCCATGAGCTCCTGTCCCAGCTGCTGGCGGTCGGCACGGGCATCATCCACGAAGTCGCTCCATGACTTTGCCGTCAGGGCACGCACGCGCAGGCGTCCACCCACACCCACATACTTATTAAAGAAATAAGCACCTTCGACATCGACGACAGAGGCTGTGTGGAAGTCCACATCGAACGAGTCGCCATCATCGAGCGTGCTACGGTCCTCACCATATTCCAGGTCGTCGTTAGAGAACGAGAGGTCGCTCAGGCCATAGCTCAAACCCATGGAGATGGCAAAGAACGAGGGGTTGTCGCCCGTCGATTCCAGGTCATGACGCAGCAGGCCGCGCTCCTTGAAGATGATGTCGCCCAGGGCATAGCCCAGCTCGGTGGACATGATACCGATGCCGGCACCCGACATCACATCACTAATCCAGTGGCGGTTGTTCAGGATTCGCATGATACCCGTGGCGGTGGCCACACCATAGCCTGCCACAGAATACCAGGGCGAGCGTGTCAGACCGTACTCCTTATGCAGGATGGTAGCACCCACAAACGAGGTGGCTGTATGTCCCGAGGGCCATGAGTTAGCCGTAGAGCCGTCGGGGCGCATCTCCTTGGCGGTATATTTGATGCCGTTGACAAGGGCTGCCATGATACCGTACGACAGTGCGGAGCTGGCACCCAAGCGTCCCCAGCTGCTGCGACCCTCAACGCCTCCCAGCTTCAGACCGAGGGTCAGAGCGGGACCGAAATACTGTGTGTAGTCATCGATAGAGGTCTTGAAGGTCGTCAGCAGGCGGGTGTTGGCATGCGTGTTATCGTAGTCTTGACGGAAATTGGCTTTGTCGCCCTTGATGGCGATACCAGCCAAGAACACAGGCACTCCCACGAAGGTCAGGTCCTCCATCACGGTGTAGGGCTTCACCGTGTTGAGCCTCGGCTCCAGCTCGGGGGCGGTGAGCGTCAGCTCTGTGTCGTAACAACCGGGGTTCGACTCCCACAAACGCTCGGCAGAGACGCTGGACGCAGCGCCGAGGAATACTGTCAGAAGCAAAAGGACTCTCTTCATGGGGTATGCTCTTTTCAGGATTTATTCAGATTATTCTACAGTGATGGGCTTGTACTTCGGTACGAGGGCCTTCATGATGAACCAGGCGATGAGGTAGGCCACAGCACAATAGCAGAAGACAATCATATAGCCTGCAGGCTTGCCTGTCTCACCAAAGAACGAGAAGGCCTGGCCATGCGCCTCAGCATAGTCGAACAGCATGCCTGAGCCCTTGTTGATGGCGAAGCTGCACAGGCCGCCGAACATGGTGCCGATGCCGGTGATGGTGGCAACAGCCGACTTGGGGAACATATCACCGATGGTGGAATAGAGGTTGGCACTCCAAGCCTGATGGCCTGCACCTGCAATACCGATGATGACGGCAGGAATCCACGGTGAGATGCCTGACAACGGCTGCGCAAACATGGCGAAGATGGGGAAGAACGCGAAGATGAGCATGGCACGCATACGACCGGCATAAGGATTCATGCCACGTCTCTCGACAAATAACTTGGGAAGGTATCCGCCATAGATAGACACCACCGTCACGATGAGGTAGAGCACAAAGATCAGCATCTTACCCGTCATGGTGGTGACAGGATAGCCCAACGAGTTAAAATAGTCGGGAGCCCAGAACAGGAAGAACCACCACACACCGTCGGTAAACAGCTTTCCTACGATGAAGGCCCATGTCTGACGATATTTGAAGCAGTCGATGAGCGACAGCTTGACCTGGTTTTCCTCGGCCTTCTCCGCCTCTTGCGGCGTGTTGGCATTGTCGGACTCGATATAAAGGAGCTCGGCAGTATTCACGAACTTGCTCTTGGATGGAGGGGCATACATAAACAGCCAGAGACCAGCCCAGATGAAGCCCAAGGCACCAATGATGATAAACGCCATCTCCCAGCCGAAGACATCAGCAAGGGCAGGAATGCTCAGAGGCGCTACCAAGGCACCGATAGAGGCGCCTGCATTGAAGATAGAGGTGGCTAAAGCACGGTCTTTCTTGGGGAAATACTCGGCGGTGACCTTGATGGCGGCAGGGAAGTTTCCCGACTCACCCATGGCGAGGATCATACGACAGGCCACAAAGAGCCACACGCTGACGGTCAGTCCGAAGAGTCCCACCTGCGATGCCTTGTCCATCAGCTTCAGGGCCTCCATGCTCTCGACATCATTTATCCAGCAGGTGGCCACACCACAGCCGGCATGCATACAGGCACCGATGCTCCACAAGACGATAGCCCAGATATAACCCTTCTTGGTACCCATCCAGTCGATGAACTTACCGGCGAAGAGTGAGATGGCTGCATAGAAAAGCGAGAAGATGGCGGTGATGGTGCCATAGTCATCGTTATCCCATTGGAAGTCAATAGAGATATAGTTGGTGTTGAGCAGCGACAACACCTGACGATCCATGTAGTTGATGGTTGTTGCAAGGAAAAGCAATCCACAGATTACCCAGCGGTACTGGGACATCTTGGTAGTTTGAATTGGGTTCATTTTCTTTTTTGTTGTTACGTTATTGGATAATGTCGTTCAGACCCCCACCCCTAACTGAGGGGGCTGACGGGATTAACGGATGTCGATGACGGGAATATTGTCTTTGTCATTATAATAGAGGTTCTCGCCGGCCATACCCCAGATAAAGGTATAGTAGTAGGTGCCCGCAGCAGCATGCATGCTCCACTCTGGCGACATGATGGCCTGCTCGTTGTGCAGCCACACCACCCTACTCTCCTCGGGCTGTCCCATGATATGAGCGATGGTCTGGTCCTGAGGCAGGTTGAAGTAATAGTATGCCTCGATGCGGCGACCGTGGGTATGAGGGGGCATCGTGTTCCAAGCAGCACCCGGGTTGAGCTGTGTCAGTCCCAGCTGCAGCTGACAGGGTCCCTCCTCCAGCACATCGTTGACGATGAGCTTATAGACGGTGCGGTTGTTACACTCCTCCAGCGAACCCACAGGACCCCATACGGCAGCCTTCAGCGAGCCCTTACGACCGTCGAGGGTGATCCACTGTGTCTTATAGTGCTGGTGCGCCGTCGCGCTGTTCAGGTAGAACTTGGCAGGCTTCGCGGCATCCTTCGAGCGGAAGAGCACCTCTTTGTTCACGTCCTTGTCCTTGCCGATATGGCCGCGACCGATATAGAGGGCCTCCTTCGGAGAGAGGGCATACTCCTTACCATCGACGATGACCACTCCATCGCCCTCACCGCAGTTCACCACGCCGAGCTCACGGTTATACAGGAAATACTTATCCTTGATAGTCGGGTCCACATCGAGGCCCAGCTCCAGGAAGTTCTCCAGCTTCAGGGTCTTCGTCACAGGCATGGCGCCGCCGAAGATAAAGCGGTCGTAGTGTGAGTAGGTCAAGTTAATCTTGTCGGCCTCCATCACTTTCTCCATCACGAAACGCTCGCGCAGGGTCTTCGTGTCGTAGTGCTTCACATCCTCCGGATGGCACGCTGTCTGGAACTGTACACTCTGCTGGGCGTTGGAAGTTAATGCGCCTATCAGCAATGACATTAATAGAACACTTTTTTTCATATCGTTTTATATTTATTGTTTTTCTTCTTTCACAATACGCATACGGTTCCAGACCACCATGCCAATGGTGATGAGGGAGAGGACGCCCATGCCAATCCACTGGATGTACTTGACACAGGCATAGACGACATAACCGAAGAGCGACGAGGCGAAGTCCATGGCGCCAGCCTGGAAGCCCACAGGAATCTGGGCGGACTTGTCGTGCGTCTCAGCAAAGACAGCATCGGCAGCCCTCGTGAAATCAGGCGCCATGTCAGTCACGAAATACAGGCCGATGGTGACAGCCACCAGGCCCACGATGAACGTCTTCACCACATTACCCTTGGTATAAGGCAGCACCATCACGAAGACATAGAACATACCTGCCAGCGAGGCCAGCGGGAGGAACTGGTTGCCAGCCTTCGACAGGGCGATGGCCAGCACCAAGGTGACGGGGATGAGCAGCAGCGATACCACCAGCGTGGTAGGATGGCCAATGACAAGAGCTGGCGACATGCCGATGTACACCTTCTTACCCTTGAACTTACGCTTCACCACCTCCTGCGTCTTCTCAGAGATAGGCATCAGACCGTCGATAAACAAACGGGTGATGCGGGGGATGAGCTCCATCACGGCACCCATAGTGACACCCAGGAACAGGATATCCTTGATGATGTATTTTATCCACACATCCGTCATCGTGACCACAGCCAGCGGGTTCTTCTCCTGCATCGCTGCCTCAATCTTCAGACGATAAGCCTCCAGATCCTGGAAATCGCCATAGTGGGCGGCAGCACCTATCAGCGCACCTACGATCACACCCAGCACGATGGGTTCGCCCAGCACGCCGAACTTCTTCTTCAGACCCTCGGCGTCGATGTCGAGCTTCGAGAAGCCAGGAATCTTATCCAGCAGCCAGTTGATGGCGATGGCAAATGCCGTGAAGCTCTGGCAGAACGGCTGGGGAATGGAGATACCCTCCATATTATCGTAGTAGCCTTGGAAGCGCTCTGCCGTCAGGTCGGCCATGACCAGCGTGACGATATAACAGGAGATGGCGGCGAAATAGCCCCACAACAGGCTCTGGTCCATCACGAAATAGGCCACGGCGCCGATGAAGGCGAAGTGCCAGTAGTTCCACAGGTCGATATTCACCGTGCGTGTGCACTTGGTGATGAGCAACAAGAAGTTGATACCCAGGCAGATGGGGATTATCAGGGCACCCACAGCCGTGTTATAAGCCACAGCGGCAGCTGCAGGCCATCCCATGTCGAAGACCTTCAGGTCAAGTTCGAAGATCCTTGAGATGGCATCAAGGGGTGTGTTGAAGTTCGTTGTCAACAGGGCGGTGACGATGCCCAGTCCCACGAAGCCTACGCCGACATAGAGTCCGCTCTTCAGCGACTTGCCGAACTTCATGCCGATGCAGAGGCCGATGATGGTGAAGAGGATAGGCATCATGACGGATGCCCCCAACTGGATGATGTAAGAAAATACCTGCTCCATTTTATCTGTTTTGTTTGTTTTTAGCCAAGATGGTTGCAAATGTACTACTTTTTCCTCAATTATCCATGCTTTTTGTCAAAAAAATGACAGATTAGTCTTGGAAATACACTCGCTTCACGCGGTTCGACACGCTGGTAAGCACCTCGTAGGGAATGGTCTCGAGCACGTCGCTCAGCACCGTGACGGGCAGGTTCTTACCGAATATCTCCACGCTGTCGCCTTCCTGACAGGGGATGTCGGTGACGTCGATGAGAGCCACATCCATACAGATATTGCCTACGTACTCTGCCTTCCGGCCATTGACCAGGCAGTAGCAATGACGATTGCCCAGACGACGGTTCAGGCCGTCGGCATAACCTATAGGTATGGCGGCGATGATGCTGTCGCGTGTGAGCTTACCCTTACGGCTGTAGCCCACCGTCTCCTCCTTCGGCACACGGCGCAGCTGAAGGATGGTGGTCTTCAGAGTCGATACCGTAGAAAGGATATTGTTGGTACGGGGGTCAACACCATAGAGACCGATACCCAGACGACACATATCCATCTGTCGCTCAGGGAAATGCTCAATGCCGGCAGAGTTGTCCATGTGGCGCAGTATCTTATGACTGAAGGCGGCTTGAATCTTCTTGCTGCCCTCGTCGAACACACGGAACTGGGTGGCAGAGAAGGTGTCGAAGTCGTCGCTGTCGGAACCTACGAAATGGGAGAATACCGAACGCGGGATGATGGCCGACTGATGCTTCAGGCGGTCAATCAGCTCTGGTATCTGTGAGCTCTCGAAGCCCAGGCGGTGCATGCCGGTGTCGAGCTTCAGGTGAACAGGCCACCCCGTGATACCCTGCATGCGGGCTGCCTTGATGAGGGCATCCATCAGTCGGAAGCTATAGACCTCAGGCTCCAGGTCGTAGTCGAAGAGGGTCTTAAACGACGACATCTCGGGGTTCATCACGATGATATTCTGTGTGATGCCGGCCTTACGAAGGGTGACACCCTCGTCGGCCACCGCCACCGCGAGATAATCCACCCGGTGGTCCTGCAGCGTCTTGGCTATCTCCACAGCGCCAGCACCATAGGCGTCGGCCTTGATCATACAAACCATCTTGGTCTCGGGCTTCAGGAACGAACGGAAGTAGTTCAGGTTATCGACCACCGCGTTGAGGTCCACCTCGAGGATGGTCTCGTGCACCTGCTGTTCCAGCTCCTCGCTGATACGCTCAAAGCCAAACGAACGGGCACCCTTCAGCAGGATAATCTCGTTGTGCAGGCTATGGAAGAGGTCGCTCTGCAGGAACTGATCCACATCGTTGAAGAAGTGGGAGGAAAGGGCGGAGAGGTGCGAGGTAAACACCGATGCCTGACTGCATATCTCCGGGCCGATGCCGATGAAACGGTCAACGCCACGCTTCTGAATCAGGTCCGACACCTCACGATAGAGCTCGACAGGCGTCTCACCGCTCTGATAGATATCACTCAACACCAACGTCTTCTTGGTTTGAGGTTTGAGCGTTGAGGTCTGAGACGTATTTTCAATCCTTCGGTTCATGAAGTCGAGGGCGATGTCCAGGGAGTTGATATCGCTGTTGTACGAGTCGTTGATGAGGGTCAGCCCACGCTGTCCCTCCTTCACCTCCAGTCGCATGGCGATAGGCTCCAGATGCATCATCCGCTCGGCAATCTCCTCTGGTGTAAGACCCAGATAGAGGGCTACGGTAGCACAGGTGATGGAGTTCTCGATAGAGGCCTCGTCGATGAAAGGTATCTCATAGCTGCCCTCCACACCTTTATATATATAAGAGACGCGGTTGCCCTCGGTCTTCACAAACATCGGAGCCTTCTCGCTATAGCGCGACCAGCCGATGCGCTCGCCCTGATACTGCGAACGACGCACACAACGGCTCACCGTATCATCGTCGGAGGGATAGATCATCACCTCGGTATCGTGAAACAGCTGCAGCTTCTCCATACATTTCTCGTCCAGCGAACGGAAGTTCTCCTGATGGGCGCTGCCCAGCGAGGTCAGCACGCCGATAGAAGGCTGGATGATGTCACGCAGGGCCAGCATCTCGCCCGGCTCGCTGATGCCTGCCTCGAACAAGGCCACCTTGGTCTGCTCGTTCAGCAGCCATACCGACAGGGGCACGCCAATCTGCGAGTTATAGCTCTTGGGCGAGCGGGTCACCTTGAGGTTGGAGGGTGCACCAGAAAGTATCTGGTAGAGCCACTCTTTAACCCATGTCTTACCATTCGAGCCGGTGATGCCCACCACAGGGATGTTGAACTCATCACGGTGGCGCTCAGCCAGTCGCTGCAGGGCTGCCAGGGGCGACGACACCTTCAGGAAATTAGCATCAGGGAAGAGCGTCTGATAGTCGGCAGGCTCGTGCTCCACCACAAAGGAGCGTACACCACGACGATAGAGCTCATCAATATACTTATGTCCGTCGTTACGTTTGGTGCGCAAGGCAAAGAATAAGGTCTGCTCAGGAAAACACAGCGAACGGCTATCGGTCAGCAGCCATCCGATGGTTGCATCCTTTTCACCATAACGGCGCGCCCCTATCAGGGTCGCCACCTTTTCTATTGTATAAATCATAGCATTTATTTTATTGATGGTGCAAAGTTACGAATAAGTGAGAGAAATACAAAAGGAAAATCCGTTTTTCTTTTGTATTTCCGAGCGAGAGTAACTTCGAACGCAGTTCAAAGTACGATTAAGTGAGCAAAAAACCGATTTTTTGCTCATGCTCTGCCTGCGCATAAGCTGACCCACCTCATACGGCAACAGTCCCCCTGCAAGGATATGGTCGGAAATATAAAAATAAATACGTATTTATTTTGTATTTCGCTCGATTTGCACTACCTTTGCATGCGAAAATCGAAAATATATAATTAATAAGGTATGATACGCTTCTTTCAGACCCCACAAAAGACGGTGATTGCAACCGAAACCAATCACACACTTAACGAACAGGAAATCAAGGAATTAAACTGGTTATATGGCGAGGCTACGCTGCTGGATGCAGACAGCCTGGAGGGCTTTTTCGTAGGTCCGCGCCGCGAGATGGTGACCCCATGGTCAACCAATGCCGTAGAGATTACGCAGAACATGGGACTCAACGGTATCCTGCGCATCGAGGAGTACTTCCCCGTGGATAGCAAGGATGCTGACCACGACCCCATGCTGCAGCGTATGTATAACGGTCTGAACCAGGATATCTTCACGATTAACATCAAGCCTGAGCCCATCAAGTATGTGGATAATCTGGAGGAATACAACGAGCAGGAGGGCCTGGCCCTCTCACCCGAGGAAATCGAATACCTGCACGGACTGGAGAAGCAGAACGGTCGCCCCCTGACCGATTCTGAGATCTTCGGCTTCGCCCAGATCAACTCTGAGCACTGCCGTCATAAGATCTTCGGTGGCACCTTCATCATCGATGGCAAGGAGATGGAGTCAAGCCTCTTCGCCATGATCAAGAAGACCACACAGGAGAACCAGAACAAGATTCTCTCGGCCTATAAGGACAACGTTGCCTTCGCACAGGGTCCTGTCGTAGAGCAGTTTGCCCCGAAAGACCAGAGCACCAGCGACTATTTCCAGATCAAGGATATCGAGAGTGTCATCTCGCTGAAGGCTGAGACGCATAACTTCCCCACGACCGTTGAGCCTTTCAACGGTGCTGCTACTGGTACGGGCGGTGAGATCCGTGACCGTATGGGTGGTGGTGTAGGCTCTTGGCCTATCGCCGGTACAGCGGTTTATATGACGGCCTACCCCCGTCTCGATGATGCGGAAGCAAACTCTCAGTTCTCCGCTCTCAATTCCCAAACCAAAAGAGACTGGGAGGATATCCTGCCCGTGCGCCAGTGGCTGTATCAGACACCTCAGCAGATTCTGACCAAGGCCTCTAACGGTGCTTCTGACTTCGGTAATAAGTTCGGCCAGCCGCTGATCTGCGGTTCGGTGCTGACCTTCGAACATCAGGAGGGCAAGGAGAAATACGCTTACGACAAGGTCATCATGCTAGCTGGTGGTGTAGGCTACGGCACCAAGCGCGACTGCCTGAAGAAGGAGCCTCAGAAGGGCAACAAGGTCGTCGTGGTAGGTGGTGATAACTACCGCATCGGCCTGGGTGGCGGTTCGGTATCATCAGTGGATACGGGTCGCTACAGCAATGGCATCGAGCTGAACGCCGTACAGCGTGCCAACCCTGAGATGCAGAAGCGTGCCTACAACCTGGTGCGTGCCCTCTGCGAGGAGGATGTGAACCCCGTCGTTTCTATCCACGACCACGGCTCTGCCGGTCACCTCAACTGCTTGTCAGAGCTCGTTGAGGAGTGCGGCGGTGAGATTGATATGACCAAGCTGCCTATCGGCGACAAGACCCTCTCTTCTAAGGAGATTATCGCCAACGAGAGTCAGGAGCGCATGGGTCTGCTCATCGACGAGAAGCATATCGAGCATGTACGTAAGATTGCAGAGCGTGAACGCGCTCCGCTGTATGTCGTTGGTGAGACCACGGGCGACGCCCACTTCTCATTCAAGCAGGGCGACGGCGTGAAGCCTTTCGACCTCGACGTGGCTCAGATGTTCGGTCACTCTCCCAAGACCATCATGCGCGACAATACCGTAGAGCGTCACTATCAGGACGTGACCTACACACAGGATAAGCTCAACGAATACCTCGAGCGCGTGCTCCAGCTGGAGGCCGTCGCTTGTAAGGACTGGTTGACGAATAAGGTGGACCGCTCTGTAACGGGTAAGATAGCCCGTCAGCAGTGTCAGGGTGAGATACAGTTGCCGTTGAGCGACTGTGGTGTCGTGGCCCTCGACTATCGTGGCGTGAAGGGTATCGCCACCGCCTTAGGCCATGCTCCTCAGGCTGGTCTGGCTAACCCCGCCGCAGGCTCTGTGCTCTCTGTAGCCGAGGCTCTGACGAATATCGTATGGGCACCTCTGGCCGACGGCATGGATTCGCTGAGTCTCTCTGCCAACTGGATGTGGCCCTGCCGCTCGCAGGAGGGCGAGGATGCCCGCCTGTATGAGGGTGTGAAGGCTCTCTCTGACTTCTGCTGCGACCTGCATATCAACGTGCCCACGGGTAAGGACTCGCTGTCGCTCTCTCAGCAGTATCCCAACGGCGAGAAGATTATCTCTCCGGGAACGGTGATTGTCTCTGCCGGTGGTGAGGTCTCTGACATCAAGAAGGTGGTGAGCCCCGTTCTGGTCAACGACAAGAACGCCTCACTCTATCATATCGACTTCTCGTTCGACGAGCAGCGCCTGGGTGGCTCTGCCTTCGCTCAGAGCTTAGGCAAGGTGGGCGACGATGTGCCTACCGTGAAGAACCCCGAGTATTTTGCCGACGCCTTCATGGCTGTACAGCAGATGATTGAGAAGGGCTGGATCATGGCTGGTCACGATATCTCGGCCGGTGGTCTGATTACCACGCTGCTCGAGATGTGCTTCGCCAACACGAAGGGCGGCATGCACATCAACCTGCACGACATCTGCAAGGATGGCGACGTCGTGAAGACCCTGTTCGCTGAGAACCCCGGTGTTGTCATCGAGGTAAGCGATGCCTACAAGCAGGAGTTCAAGGACTTCATGGAGGAGCAGGGTGTTGGCTACGCCAAGATTGGCTATCCTGTAGAAGACAGCCGCAGCATTGTAGTGAAGGCTGGTGACAACGAGATCTCCTTCGACATCGACACCCTGCGCGACGTCTGGTATAAGACCTCTTACCTCCTCGACCGCAAGCAGAGCTTCAACGGCAAGGCTAAGGAGCGCTTCGAGAACTACAAACAGCAGCCGCTGGAGATGAAGTTCAACAAGGACTTCACGGGAACGCTGGCACAGTACGGCATCTCTGCCGACCGTCGTCAGCCCTCTGGCGTCAAGGCCGCCATCATCCGTGAGAAGGGTACCAACGGTGAGCGCGAGATGGCCTACTGCCTCTACCTCGCCGGTTTCGACGTGAAGGACGTGATGATGACCGACCTGATTTCTGGTCGCGAGACCCTCGAGGACATCAACATGATTGTGTTCTGCGGTGGCTTCTCTAACTCCGACGTGCTGGGCTCTGCCAAGGGTTGGGCCGGCGCGTTCCTCTTCAACCCCAAGGCGAAGGAGGCCCTCGATAAGTTCTATGCCCGCAAGGACACCCTCTCACTGGGTATCTGTAACGGCTGCCAGCTGATGGTGGAACTCGGTCTCACCGGTGCCAAGGGGGCTAAGATGCTGCATAACGACTCTCATAAGTTCGAGAGTGAGTTCATCAGCCTGAGCATTCCTCAGAACAACAGCGTGATGTTCGGCTCACTGAGCGGCAACAAGCTCGGTCTGTGGGTGGCTCACGGAGAGGGTAAGTTCTCACTGCCGGAGGCTGAGAGCACCTATAACGTGATTGCGAAGTACAACTACGCCGGCTATCCTGCCAACCCCAACGGCTCTGACTATAACGTAGCAGGTATCTGCTCGGCCGATGGTCGTCATCTCTGTATGATGCCTCACCTGGAGCGTGCCGTATTCCCCTGGCAGAACGCCTGGTATCCCGCTGACCGTCGCAACGACGAGGTGACTCCTTGGATTGAGGCCTTCGTCAATGCACGTAAATGGGTGGAGCAATGCTCAATGCATTAAATATTATGCATTATGCATTATAAATTATGCATTAAAATTATGCATTAAATATTACATATTATGAATTATGCATTATGCATTATTAAAGACTTTCTTTAAAATAGGCCTGTTCACCCTCGGAGGTGGATATGCCATGATACCCCTGATCGAGGCCGAAGTGGTGGACAAGCACCACTGGGTCTCGAAAGAGGAGTTCATGGACCTGATTGCCATCTCCCAGAGCTGTCCCGGCGTCTTTGCCATCAACATCAGCATCTTCATTGGCTATAAGCTGCGGAAGATAGGTGGTGCGCTGGCAGCCGCCTTGGGCACCGCCCTACCCTCGTTCCTGATTATCCTGCTGATAGCGATGTTCTTCCATCGTTTTCAGGACAACCCCGTGGTGGCTTCCATCTTCCGAGGCATCCGTCCTGCCGTGGTAGCACTCATCGCAGTGCCTACGTTCAACCTGGCCAGAAGCGCCAAGATCACGTGGGTCAACTGTTGGATACCTATAGCCAGTGCCCTGCTCATCTGGCTCATGGGTGTCTCACCTATTTATATTATCATCCTGGCCGGATTGGGTGGCTGGGCTTACGGTAGAATCATTAAACCTACGGCATAATGGATATCGCATTGATCTATCTTGAGTTGTTCTGGACGTTCTTCCTGATTGGCCTCTTCGGTTTCGGAGGTGGCTACGGCATGCTGTCGCTCATTCAGACGAAGGTGGTGCCGGCGTGGATGACAACCGGACAGTTTACCGACATCGTGGCTATCAGTCAGATGACACCAGGTCCTGTGGGCATCAATACTGCCACCTATTGCGGTTATATGGCCATCCATAACGACCCGGCCGGCTATGGTGAGGCATGGGCGCTGTTGGGTTCGTTCATCGCCACCTTTGCCCTGGTGCTGCCGTCGCTCATCCTGATGATCATCATCGCGAAGCTGTTTCTTAAATACATGAAGACGCCCACCGTGCAGTCTGTCTTTACGGGACTGCGTCCTGCCGTCGTTGGTCTGTTGGCTGCCGCCACCCTGCTGCTGTGCAACAAGGAGAACTTCTCTACACCCAGCACCGACCTGTGGCAGTTCTCTATCAGTGTCGCACTCTTCATCGCAACCTTTATCGGCACCAAGGTCTATCATATCAATCCCATCAAAATGATAGTCATGGCGGGCTTCGCTGGTCTCCTTCTGCTTTATTAGTCAGAAGGAGTCTCTTCACATAATTTCTTGCAGGCTACGCCTGCGGGTCACCATCAACCCTTATTCCCATCATCCTTTTATTTTCGACCGCTCGAACTAAAGACCCCAACCTCTTCTTTCTTTATTATCGACATCTCACCCAACCCTCTCTTGGCCTGTAAGAGAGGGCTTCGACCTATCCTCGGCTCCTTTCCTCTCCAGGAAAGGAATCCAGCTGACTTTGTCAGGGTTTTGGTATGGCTCACAATGCTTTCGCCCTTCGGGTGAGCCATGTTGGTTCTATCGGCTACCGCCTTGTTTTATATATACGAAGCCTAAGAGAATAAGGAACCAGGTTTTGTGTGCCAGCCGATAAAAGACCACCCCGGACCTTTGATGGTCCGAGGGTTCCTTAATGTAAGAGCGACAGGAGGAGCGGTTGGAGCCCTCCCTGGAGAGGGAGGGGGCCGGGGGTAGGTTGAGGCCCCTTCTTAAGGAACAAGAAGGGGTGCGGGGATGATGGTGAAGAAAAAAGGGATGATGGTGAAGAAAGGTAAGATGGGAATAAGGGTTGATGGGAATGAGAGAACAAGATAAGAATACATAATCTCCTAATAAATCACAAAAGATTCCTCCATATCGCTCGTAATATGGAGGAATTTTCGTAATTTTGCCCCAAATATGACAAAGAACAATACTTACCTCGCATCAAAACCGCGTTACGAAATCCTTGACGGACTGCGCGGTGTAGCTGCTATGCTGGTGGTGGCATTCCATTTGTTTGAGACCTATTTCCACATGTCTCCTGACCAGCCCATCAATCACGGTTA